>ERZ772960.675-NODE-675-length-29356-cov-12.725811_pt1 | contig 29356 bp, 23 predicted proteins | sample MGYA00580678_ERZ772960 | MGnify/ENA primary metagenome ERZ772960 (study PRJEB29015, sample SAMEA2737930) | human oral metagenome | biome: human oral; feature: human-associated habitat; material: dental | place: China | collected 2059 ... | reverse complement strand
CGGAAAAATCAACTGTGTGCAGCAGTTTTACTTTACCGCCCCAGTCTTCCATTAAGGCGCCGAAGAAATAACTTGAGGACATCAACACTACGTTCTGATAACCCGCTATCGCATCTACGGCTGTGTCTTTCATATTGTGCACATCGGCGCCCAGTTTTTCTGCAATTTGCTTTGCAAAAGTTTCGGTTACGCCGCCTTTACTTGCATAAAAAATTCCTGTTTTACTCATGTAATACTCCTATTGATGATGGATTTATCATTGCTGATACATCAATTTTCGTTATCATATAATAACTCTCATATAATATCAAGAATAAGTCTTACTTTTATAAAGCATAGAGTTTCATATTCATTGTATTATTTCATACTATCGAATCTTGCATGATTAGGCGGCGCTTTTTTCCCTAATTGCCCGCAAGCGCCTCCGATTGTTCTTCCGCGTTTTTGCCGGACTGTTACATTTAATTTTTCCGCCGTTAGATAATTATAAAAGGAACGTATTTCCGAATCGGAAGGAGCGCTATACGGTAATTGCTGCACAGGATTCCATGGTATTAGATTGATATGTACATTAAGGCCTTCGGCAAAAGCACATACTTGCTGTGCTGCCTTATAGGAAGTGTTTACATTTTTAAGCAGTGCGAGCTCTAGGGTTACCCGCTTATCGGTTTTATCGTTAAAATAGCGGATTGCTTTTTTTAATTCGGTGAGCGGATTTGCTTTTGTAACCGGCATCAAGGTTGTCCGCAAGTCTTCATCCGCGGTCGTCAGCGAAACAGCGAGGCGGATATCAAGCCTGCTATCCGCAAGCTCATAAATGCCTTTACAAATACCGGATGTGGAAAGCGTTATCCGCCGATGCGAAAGGTTTCTACCTTTAGGGTGAGTAAGAACGGCGATGGTTTTTGCGATACTGTCGAGGTTCAAAAGCGGTTCGCCCATTCCCATAAACACAATATTATCAAGCTTACCGCAGATTTTTTCCAGATGCAAAAATTGTTCTACAATTTCGTTGGGGCTAAGATTACGCAAACAACCGAGCTGCCCTGTTTGGCAAAAGGCACAGCCCATCGGGCAACCGACTTGACAGGAAACACAGGCGGTTTTCCGTGCGGCTTTGTCAAACAACAGCACGGTTTCTATGCTGCTGCCGTCATGCAAGCCGATTCCGAGCTTTACCGTACCGTCGGGATCTTTCAATACGGTTTCGCATACGGTATTGCGCGGCGTATATTCACCGGCAAGCCGCTCCCGCTCTTTAAGCGGAAGGTTTGTCATTTCTTCAAAAGATGTACACCCGCGCGCAATCCACTGAAAAACTTGCAGAGATTGAAAGCGTTGCGGTAAATTGCATACCGCTGCAATTTCTTCCGGCAGCATTCCGGAAAGGGCCGTCTTTTTCGCAATGCCGTTATTGCTCTGTCCCAATCACCACTGCCTTAATTTTGTAATGAAAAAAGAGTATCGCTTACCGCTTGGTTTTTAATGCCGTACTGTTGGAACGCTTGCAGCACTTCAATCGCTTTTGTTTTTTCGTTTGTATGGATATAGCAATCTGCAAGCTCCAGGTAGATACGGTAATTTTTCCTGTCTGCCTGCAATAAATGCGTTAAGCTGGTTATCGCCTCGTCGTATTTTCCCTGTATCTTGCACAAAATCGCAAGCCCGAGTATCGCATAGGAATCATAATCGATATCAAGCGCACGCTGATAAATTTGTTCGGCTTTTTCATACTCACCGATATGCCGATACGCATCGCCCATACGGGTAAGAATAACTTTATTATTCGGATCTTTACTCAGAATAGCTTCCCAATATTTTATTGAATGCTGCTGTTGTTTCATGCCGCGGTAGCAGTCAGCAAGACCGAATAAACCGTAAAAATTATCGGGATCTTTTTCAAGCGCTTTTTCAAAATAATAGACGCCATGGTCAAATTGCTTCATCTTTCGGTAACAGTTACCAATCGATGTTAAGATACGGATATCGACATTTTCAGGATTCTGATCGAAAATCTTTTGCCAATAGATAAGTGCTTCGCGGTATTTTTTAAAATCATAGTGGAGATGTCCCAAACCGATAAGCGCATAAGGATTATTCTCCTCTATTTCAAGCACTTTTAAATAGAGCTTCTTTGAATTTTGAAAATCATGTATCTTTCGATATGCGTCGGCAACACGGGTAAAGACGGTAATATTTGCATTATCATGTTCCAGATATTGTTCCCAAATTTCTATGGCCTTTGCATATAAATTCATATTCTTATAGCAATCGGCTAACCCGAACAACGCATAATTATTCCCCGGATGGTGCCGTAAACATTCACTGTAATAGTCTGCGGCTTCTTTACATTTATTCCGCTTTCGTGCGGCATCCCCAAGTCCGACAAGCGCATAATTATTATTTTCATCAAGCTCTAACATTTTTTTAAATTCGGCTTCGGCCCGATCAATTTCATTTGCTTTCAAGAAAAGGTAGCCCTCGCGTGAAAGCCTCGTAAGCTCATCGGTTCCTTCTGCATGATGAGGTTCTTGAGCGGAAGCTAATGACGCAGGAAATAACGGGTCGGTCTGCTCGGAATAACTATTTTCAATAGTTTCAAACATTTTCTACTCCTTTTAGTTCAGTATCTATTAACACTCTAATAAGTCGAACAAGCGAATCAATGATCGGTTCCGATTTGCGTTTATTTTTTGCAAGGCAATACATACGAAGTGCTTCCAACGTATTATTCTTTTCAGCATAATAATCGCCGACTCTTGTAAGACCATCGGAATAGCCGGTAGTAATAAAGATACGTTGAGCTTCGTTTATAAAGCCTTCGTTAAAGAGCTGGTTCCCGCGCCGATTTAATACTACCTTTTGTTCAGAACTGAGGGGAGTGAGTGCGTTTTCCGTTACTTTAATAAAATGCTTACTGTCCGATCCCATTTTACTTCGTCTTTAATAAATGCAATAAACTTTTCTGAAAAAACAGAACTATTTATTTAAAACTGATACATTCATTCTATAAGATAGATACATTTATTGCAAGCCCCTTATAAAGCTTCGCATAACAGGTATGAGTATAATAACGGAGGGAAAAATAAATATGCAAAATAAAAGCGAACCTCTAAAAACTTCCGTTTTTAGAGGTTCCCGGATGCGTTAAACCTTAAATTTATTAACTTCGGCTACCAAAGCTCCAATATTTTGTTTATTCTTTTGTGTAATTTCATTGACTTCTTGCACAGCATTGTTGATTTGAACTGCTCCCTCAGCCATCTCATTCATACCGTCGGTAATGATACGGGTAAGATCATTCAGCTTCTGCATTTCTTCCGCAACACCTTCGCCGCCTTTAAGCATTTCAGCCGAACCGTCACTTACTTCAATTGTTACCATATTGATGTCTTTAATTGCGGTAAGCACTTCTCTACTGCCGTTTTCTTGTTCGCGCATGGCTTCGGTCAGACGATCGCTCATCGATTTTACCTGTTCCGATAAGTTAAAGATGGCATTGAATTTCTCCTCGGCAGTTTTGGAAGAATCCGAAAGTGTTTCGATTTCTCCGCTTAACACCTTTAATGTTGCCGTTATCGCTTTACCTTGCGTTGCGGAATCTTCCGCCAGCTTGCGGATTTCGTCAGCAACAACCGCAAATCCTTTCCCCGCTTCTCCTGCATGAGCTGCCTCTATAGCGGCATTCATTGCAAGCAAGTTTGTCTGCGAAGCAATATGCTGAATAACACTTGAAGCCTCCAGTAATCCGCCTGATTCTTCTGCAATTTTTTGCGTTACGGTATTGGCGGTTACGACTGTTTCTTTTCCATCTCCGGTTGCCGAGGCTAATTTCTTAATAACGCTGTCAGTGTTTTCGAGCGTCTTGGTAATGGAAGCGATATTTGCAACCATCTGTTCTATAGAAGCTGAGGATTGCGAAACACTTTCCGCCTGCATTTCGATACTGCCATTAAGCTGTTTAATCGTTCGAACGATCTCTTCGATAGTGGATGCCGTTTCGGTTACGCTTGCAGCCTGTGTCATTGCCTGTTGTTTTACACCTTCGATATTGGCACTTATTTCGTTGATGGCGCTTGCGGTTTCCACCATATTGGAAGCAAGCTCATTTCCGATTTCTTCCATCGATTCGCTATTTGCACCGACAGCACGCACCGATACGGCAATCTTTTCTATCGTTTCATTGAAGTATGCGGACAAATTCGTTATTTCATCATTCCCAAAAACCGGCAGACGAACTGTTAAATCCCCTTCACCGTGAGCAATATCCCCCAATGCAGCGACAACCGCCTGAATAGGATGTATCATTTTATAGGCGATAATATATACAACAACGATACTTAGCGCAAAAACAATAATTCCCAAAAGACGGATAGCGTTCCGCAATTTATAAACGGTATCCATAAATTCATTGACCGGAGCTTTTATAATAACCGTCCAGCCGGTTACCGGTACGGTAGCGTAAGAGGCTATATACCTAATATCATTATACTCATAATAGTCGACTTCGCTTTTTTGAGTATCAAGCGCATGCTGGGTAAAAGCCGCTAAAGCGGTAAGCGATGAGTCTTTCTTTGCCATCTCTATCGCATTTTGTTGATTAGCTACTATCTCGAAATTTTTATGTGCTATCGCAGTACCGGTTAATCCGAGTATATAACATTCACCGGTTTTTCCGACGATAATATCGCTTATTTCTTGAGAAAGTAATTTTGCAGGTGCTGCCAAACTAAGGACACCGATAATGGCGTTCGTGTTGTCATAAATCGGAACGGCAAAAAGTATTTGCATACTATCCGTTATTTTCGAAAGAAACGGTTCCGTAATATAGTTTTTTCCTTTAACAGCGGCTTGAAACCATATTCTATCATTTACAGACGTAAGTGCTCTGCGTGCGCCATATCGATTACCTTCAAGATCACATATCCCGAAGTAGTCTATTAGTGCATTACGTTCCGCTTCTGGCTCCAACATCTGTGCTTTTTCCTGCAGTGAGAGACTACCGTCTCGTAAAAACGGCATACGGGTAAGACCTTTGACAAATTGTATAAACGAGGTTGCCCTTCCGTCAACAACTTCTGCAATATCCGTTGCTTTGTCGGTAAGGTGATCCTCAATTTTTTCGATTACCGCTTTACGAGCAATTATGATTGCCAAAATACCCATCGCAATACCGGCAAGTAAAATCAATGCACCGAAAAGCAAAACAAGCTTATATCTAAGCGAAAAAATTTTCTTTCCCGTAGTCATAAGGAACCTCCCATCTTGACGTGTTGTTTTCTGTAGGTGTACAGACATATCGGGGGGGGGGGGGGGTATTATACTTCTTTCATACATTTTGTCAATCATCTCCTTTTAAATGATAAGATAACATCAAACTACTGCATCGTAGTAAATGCTGTGGAGATCATCCATGTTAGCAGTGAATAGTTATTAAAAAATCCGCTGTGATTATGGAGTGCTTCACTTGTAGGATGCGTAGCCGACTATAAATATCGGCCTAATAGAGAAAACCTGATTTTTTGCGTCCCCGTGTATCAATTTTCTCTAATTCGAAATGGATACTATCACTTTACTATTGACTGTTCAAGCATTCAATTGCTTTATAATATTGAAATTGTTACACGATATACATCGAAAAATTGACATTCTAAATGATAACCGCTACAATCAATGTACTTCGATATTTTATGTCCGGATATGTTGATTTGTAAAAATCGTTTAAGAGGTAATTCATGGCACTATTTTTCCGCGTTTGTACGGGGCTGTCTTTTATTTTTTCTCTTTTATTACTCGTCAAGAATATGCATGGCCTAGCTTTTGCGGGGAGCATTGCCGGTATCGTTTTTTCTTCGGTACTTGTGTATTCGCAATTGCGATTAAAGCGGAAAGGAACTTACATCTCACTAGTTATCACAAGAAAACTCTTTGACTACTGGCCGTTTGTTATGATTGCTTGTTTTATTTGCTCCCGTGCACTTGTAGAGCATTCGCCCTATACATTAGATGCCGTGCTTGCGCTGTTATGGTTCGGTATCGTTATCTTAAAAGCAATTACCGTTCACTACTTAAAAAATAAGAATCTGCAAAAATATTTTCCGGATATTCAACCCATTCAAAAGAAAAAAATCCCTCCGAGTAAGGGAACGTCAATTGGAGAAATAATAAAAATCATTTTAACTGAACGACACAGGGGGAAACCGGTTAGAGAGATAATAAAACGCGTTTTAATCGAACTGTTGGAATGGGTAGATGCCGCTTTTTACGCGATCTTTTTTGTGCTGTTAATCAATATTTTTATTTTTCAAGTATACCGCATTCCATCGGAATCTATGGTGCCTGAATTTATGATCGGCGATACGGTTATCGGCGTTAAAACTCCTTCGGGGCCTTTTTTTCCGCTTTCTTCTTTTAGACTCCCGCAGTGGAAGAACTACAAACGCGGCGATATTGTTATTCTGAACAACCCGAATTATCCCGACACGCCCAAAGCACGGCTTAAAACATTTATGTCGCAGTTAGTGTATATGCTCACGCTTGCGCGAGTGAATCTTAACACCGATGACAACGGCAAACCGAAAGCGGATCCGCTGGTAAAGCGCGTTACCGGACTTCCCGGTGAAAAGCTGATGCTTGTCGACGGGGTTTTGTACGTTAAACATCGCGGCGATACCGAATTTTTACCGGTACAAGAAGATAGTCTCTATGCAAATTGGGATTTAGCAAGTCTCCCTGCCTCGGAGCGCCGATTAATCAAAGATATATACATCGGCTCCGAAGAACTGCGTATATTGGAAGCCGTTGAATCACAACGGAAGGATCTTAACTTAAACGATGCAGTAAAGCAAACCGAATTGCTTGTCAACCGACTTTCGCTTTTAAAAGGCAATAACGACACGGCGTCAGCTGCAGATTTTTTACAGGAAGCTGAATATGAGATGAGCGCACTCTTTCGTGCTAACGATACGATAAGCCGCGAAATTTTAACCACCAACGGTGGCCTTGCATGGTTCCGCAATTTTATGACAAGTTGGGTTCCTTATTGGCAAAGCGGCGAGACACAGCAGGCTTCGTTATACGAAAAACGGTTTGCGCAGTTGAATGCGCTTATCAAACTCTGTTTCGGTAAAATCGTTATCCGCAATATTGAGCTTTTCCGCGCAAACGCTACGGCGGAGCAATTCATCAACGATGAAGTGCGGAGCAGCCTTTTACAGGAAGCGCAAACATACGCGTTTTACCTTGCATGGACTAATCAGCGCAACATGAATGTCTTTCCTGCCGGAGCGGATGAATACATCCCCGAAAACGCCTATTTTATGATGGGCGACAACAGGTTTAATTCAACCGATATGCGCCATACCACTGTTTTTAAATTGACTTCCGTGGATAAAAACGATGCGCAATCCGTTCGATTTTTAAGTAATATTGAACCGAAATATGTCCCTGCGGAAAAAATACTCGGCACGACGATACTGCGGGTGTTTCCCTTCTCGCGATTTGGAGCTTTATAAATGCACTCGGAACCTATTCAAGAACAAATGAACGCATGGTTTAAAAACCTCGGTTTTCCTTCTTTATTGATGCATGAGCCGATAGCTCATTTTGATTTTACCGCCGATTCGCGCCGTATTCTTGTAGTCGGGCCGATGGGATCGGGAAAAACCGAGTATGCGGGACACGTCTGGCGGGATGCGCAGGTTGCCCGTACCAAAAGCGGCGCCGTGCAAAAATTAACCAGCGGTGCAAACTCGCAAAAAGATTTGTTTGATCCTGCAAGCGGAATCGGATCGGCGGATCGGCGATACACGTTCTTTGCGCGCTATAGCCTCGATAAGGAGCGTTTCCCCGACTATCCCGATGACGCGCTTGCCTACCGCGGCGGCTATCAGCGGTGCGGAGAAAATATCGCGACGGTTGGAAATTCCTTTGCGCTTGAAAAACTGCTGCAGGAAAATCCGCATATCGGTACGTGGATTATCGACGAGGCGGCCTTTTATGACGAGCGGCTTGCATACGTGATTAAAAAAGAAAGCGACCGGCGCGGGCTTGTGTTTGTGATGCCGACTTTGCTGTTAAACTTCCGCGGTGAAATTTTCAATGCGACGGCGCGGCTGCTTGTAGAAACGGCGACGGAAATATATCCGTTCTCCGCCTATTGCGAACACCCCGACTGTCTGCAAAACGGCTACAATACCTATCGTTACTATAGCGTGAACGGTATCGAATGTCCTGCGCTCTATTTTGATCCGCTCATCATCATCGGCGGCGACCGCAAAAAAGACGATCCTTTTGAGCCGAATTACTGCACCCGCTGCGACCAGCATCATTTTTTGCCCGGCAAACAATACACGTTCTTTACGCTCAAGCCGCTGGGAATAGAAGCGAGCAGAGGCAATATGCAGCCGCTTTTGAAGGAGCTTGCAGCAATTCAGGATGATATGGAACGCTCCGAATTGTTCAATACGTTTAAGACCGAATATCTCGATAGCGCCAATCCTTCGCCGGAACGGATGAATGCGCTCCGCGTTCCCTGTATTGCGGAACGGGCATTGATTTTCCTTTTTGCCGAACAGAATTTACTCTCCGCCGATCAAATGCGCACATTGGTAAAAGAGCTGCACTTAAATAAGGAATATCTTGATAAGCGGCTGTCCGATAACAAACGGCCGCTTCTGTGGGATTGAGCTCTGTGGAACTGAGCAGGGTAGGCTGTTCTAAAATTGAGGCGCCTTATTAGGCCGGCTTTGAGTTCCGGTACTATGCTAATTGATTTTCCATTTTCCGTGTTGCTGAGAAAGACGCTGCACGGGCATGGAAATGACTCTGCCGTCGTCCCCTGAAAGTGCAATAATGCCGGTAATCAGATTTATTTCGCTGATGCGGAACAGGGTATTATCGTAGTAGAGGCTGGTACCGATGGACGGCAGTTTTTTCCGGGTTTCCACATACCAGTCATACTCATACGCTAGGCAGCAGAGCAGGCGGCCGCATTGTCCCGATATTTTGAGCGAATTTAACGAAAGATTTTGTTCTTTTGCCATCTTGATGGATACCGGCCGCAGCTTATCGGTTACTGCATGGCAGCAAAACGGCCTGCCGCAGCAGCCGATCCCGCCCGCTATTCTCGATTCGTCGCGGACACCGATTTGCCGCAGCTCGATACGGAGACGTAAAATAGCAACCAAGTCTTTAACCAGTTTACGGAAGTCGATACGGGTATCCGCGGTAAAAAAGAAAATCACCTTGGGGTCTTTCAGCAAATAGTGGCAGTCAACCAGCTTCATATCGAGTTTATGAACCGACACTTTCTCTTTAAAGAGGACGCTTGCTTCTTTTTCTTTTTTCAAGTTTTCTTTTATTTGCTGAAAATCCTCATCCGTTGCCTTTCTTGTAACCGTAACGATATCCTTAACCGCTACTCTGATGGGATGCCGTACCAAACCCATTACACGCGCCATATCGTCTCCGTAGCGTGTGGGGGTAATAACGTAGTCTCCGCATTGCAGGTTTAATTCCGCCGTTGTTGCATAAAAAGTTTCTTGCGAATATTCAAGTTTTAACTGATAGAGCGGTTGAGGAAAAGCCCCCTCTTGCATAGGCTCTTCAACCTGCGGTATATCATCGGTATCTTCCAAAGCGCTTAAATCATCTATTTCTTCATATTCGGTATATGTTTCTTCAAATTCAATATCCATTTTGTACTCCCGTTAGGTAATCAAATCTATAATTAAACCGTATATTTCTTCAAGCCGCTCCAAAATAAAAAGCTGGCTTTTTTGATCGCAGAGCAGCTCGCCGGCAAATTTATCGAGTTTTTCGTTGATAATAACAATTTGGGTAAAAGAGCGCGGCCGTAAGTGATTGGTTTTATCGCGCCGTAAATGGGTCCGTGTCGTAACCGTATATGCTTCGCGCGCGACATAGCCGATAAAGTTTTTAACCGCCTGCTTATACCGTAAAATTGTTTGGGGATTTTGATGAGTCCGCAGCGTATCACCGGCAGACCGAACATTGTCTTGGAGTAATGCGATTGCTTCTTCTTGCGGTAACGTACTCAGTTGTTCGAGTATATCTGCTTCGTTTTCCGGTTGTGCTTGAGGTAAGACGCTTCGCAGCATCTCTTTAAATTTATTGAGTTTTTTTTTGTCTTTTTCGGATTGCGCCGTTTTTGTTTGCAGAGACGGCTGAACGGTTATCCCCGCAGCATAGCTCGAACTCTCTATCTGGTTTCCCATCTTTCTCCTTTATTTTGAATAAGAAAAAGTGGATGAATGCAGTGCTTGCCGGTTAAGATACTTTTTTTCCGCTTCCTCAAAGCCGGTTTGTTCGCCGGTTGCAGAGCAGAATCCGTGCAGGATAACATCATCGTCGACCCGCAGTTTTTTTGTCAGAACCGATCCTATCACCATTCCCGATGAAAGAATGATAACGTAATCCGGCGCAATAATATCCCCCTGCACAATTCCTCCGACACTCACCGAAGCCGCACGGATATTACCGCGTACTCGAGCTTCTTCTCCGATAATAACGCGTCCTTTGGTTTGTATATTGCCGTCTATATCACCGTCTATCCGTAAAAAGCCTGAAACCGTTACATTTCCCGATATCAGCGCTCCCGGCCCTACAATGGTATTGACTGAAATATCATCGATAAAGTTTTTTTTTGCCATAGTTATTGTTTTGTGTTGGAAGCTTTTATATTGAGATATTTAATCGGGTCTACGACATCGGAACCGATATGTACTTCATAATGTAAATGAGGCCCCGTTGAAACGCCGGTTGTTCCGATATACCCGATCGTTTGTCCCTGCTGTACATACTCGCCTCTGGTAACGCGGTAAGACTGAAGATGTGCGTAACGGGTATAGAAACCGTGCTTATGTTTGATGATGATATAATTTCCCCAACCGGGATCGAATTCTACGGTAACAACCTGCCCGTCGGCTGTCGCCACGATAGGATCTCCCGAACGGTAGGTAGAAAGGTCGATACCTTTATGAATATACCATTGACCGGTAAAGGGGTGCCGGTTTTGGCCGAATGCCATCGAAATATGTCCAATGCCGCCTTTAATCGGCCACAAGCTCGGAATATCGGAAAAGAGGGTAGTCTGCATATTAAGGAGTTTTCCCATTTCCTGTACCGGTAAAACGGCATCGTTAAGGTACGAAGTCAGTTGCTGTAGCTCTGCAGCTTCTTTCAGCGAACCTTCCGCAACCTCATGCATATTGAATAAGAAGGACAAGTCTCCGTTTGCGGCCTGCCCCACAGGAACCGCTGTCTTTAAACCGAGCGAAGAAAATGTTGAAGTAAGCGCTGTTTGAAAATTGCGCGCCGTTTTTAAAAGCTCATTTGTTTCATTCCGTAATACGTCCAGACTTGCCTGCGCTTTACGGGCTTCCTCTTTGGTAGCGGAAAGATCTTGTACAGACACGGCCGTTTTGTGTGCAAACCAGAAGAATGATGAAAAAAAACCGATAACTGCAATCAATGTAAAAAGCAAACTGAAAATACTCGTCTGAAAATTCAACACCTTCTTTTGCGAGTGCGGAACGATCATAATAGTTAGTTTTTTTCTGCCGCCCGCAATGAGGCTTTTAAAAAAACACAGAACCGCTTCGGCAGCTTTCTTTATCTGTTTCGATATATATCGTACAATATTGTTTTCGGTTTTCTTATATCCTCGTGTTCGAGACACTTTTTACACCTCTTTCCTCTTTATATAATACTACTGAAAGTTAAGTATATCAATTAACGCCCCACCTGTCCAGCAATTTTTTCCGGCAAACGGGTAAACGCATCAGAAATATTTTAGGCGTTTGCCTTCCTTCTGTGCGAAGTTTTATTTAAAACTTCGCACACTTTTTCCTGTAGACAGGCAAACACATCAGGCGAATAAATATAAATCGCAAAATCAGGAGATTGGGCAAGCATTTGAACCGCGAAGTGGTTCAACTCTGCTTGAACGGTCTCCTGATTTTGCGGGGAGATTTAAACAGGAGTCTGATGCGTTTGCCATGGATATCAGTATGTGTCCTCCATTTGCATAAATTCGGCGCGGACTTTGGCGAGCCGTTCCAATTCCCGTGTTATTGTACGTTCGTAATTGAGCTTTTTTTGCGCTATTCGTTCCCGTTCATCTTCCCAATACTGTAGATCGGTTAAGAAAAGAAACTGAAATTTCCGCACATTTGCCTTTTCAGCCCAAAGCGTTGCTTCTTTCCAATAAAACAAGGCGGTATTATAACAATCCTCTGCCGTTTTTAGGCTTTCGATGTTTTGTTCCTTCCACGGTACATTATAAAAATATGCAACCTGCTTATCGTATTTCATACCGAGCCGGAGATGCTGTTCCACCATTTTGAGATTTAAGTGCATCATAAATAGGTAGCGGTATTTTTCCCAATCCGTTTTATCCTTGATTTTTCCCAACGCATAGAGAGGATTACAAAAATCCGCATTTATTGCCTTTTCAAGCCAATAGATATTCTCAAGCGTATCGTCGGGATACTGCTGATAATGGATATGGTAGAGCTTATAATACTGCTCTTTATACGTTACAAAATACGCAGGCAGCAGCGCCGTTTGAGCGAACGTGAAAAAAAGTAACACTGCGGTTAAGCAAAAACGCCTTTTCATCCCCTATACTATCGGCAAATTGCAAACGATACTCCAGATTTTTTCGTGAATTTCCGCTATGGTTTGTGCGGCGTCGATACGGATAATCCGCATATCGGGGGCAGTTTCCGCGTAATACCGGAAAATAGCCTGATATTCGTTCGCGACCTTTTGCTGAAACGCCTCTTTTTCGTATATTTCCTGCGGAATATTTCGCTTTTTAATCCGTTCCATCGCGGTCTTTGCGGGCAGATCAAAGAAAAAAAGATATTCGGGGAGCGGAAACGGTGCGTTTATTGCTCGTGCCAGATCTTTTCCGGCGGCAAGCCCCTGATACGCAAGGCTGGAAAACAGATACCGGTCGGAAAAAACCGCCTTTCCCGCTTGTAGCTGTTCCAGAATACCTTCTTTACCATATATATGCTCGCAACGGTCAGCGCCGAAAAGGTAGGCAATCGTCTTTGCATCGAATCCCGCGGCGCCGGAAAGCGCTTCGCGGATTAACTTTCCGATAGAATCTCCGGTAGGTTCGCAAGTAAAATACACGGCATTTTGCAAACCGCGGGTAGCAAACGCTTCCCGCAACAACCGAAGCTGACTCGTCGTCCCCGTCCCGTCCAACCCTTCAAACACCACAAAATTTTTCAAAATCATCTAAAGTTTTTCCTTTCTGTGCGAAATTTTAGATAAAATTTCGCACATTTTTCCTGCAGACAGGTAAACGCATCAGATGAGTAAATATAAATCGCAAAATCAGGATGTTGGGCAAGCATTTGAACCGCGAAGAGGTTCAACTCTGCTTGAACGACATACTGATTTTGCGGGGAAATTTAAAAGGCTCCTGATGCGTTTGTCCGCCTTATTCTATTCTCAGCAAGAGGATAATCGTACCAGACAAATAAATCAAAAACGCAGAATCACGGAGACCGGGCAAGCATTTGAACCGCGAAGAGGTTCAACTCTGCTTGAACGGTTTTCGGGATTCTGCGGGGAGATGTAACAAAATGTCTGGTACGATTATCCGACCTATCATAACAATTTCTTTTTTGATATAATAGCCCCCTAATGAAACCTGCCGCACAAACTAAAGTAGAGTTTTTGCTGTTTTTATGTATACTTATCCTCTCTTTTGCGGCGCTTCGTCCTCTGATGCAAACGCTGGAAAAAAAGTTGACGGCAGTGCGTTCGGCACTTTTGACGGAACTGGAACAAACATATAATATACGGCTGTCCTACGAATCGCTTTCTCCTTCGATATTGCGGTCGATTTCATTGCGGAATGTAAAAGTTTATGACGCTGAGCACAGTGCGGAAATTGCTTCCTTTGAAGACTTTTCCGTTCAATACCGTTTTTGGACGCTTCTATTCGGTAATACGGCGGAATTTATCGATTCCGTGAATATCGCAAACGGGTTTATCGATATAGACTTGGTTGAAAATAAAACGCTTGCCGAAAAGCTCAATACTCTCCTGCAATCTTCAAATAGTACGTCTAGTACATCGGTTTCGGCAAGCACCGAACAGAAGTTTGCATTTTTCTCTTCTCAGCTGCTGAACGTTCATATTAAAAATATCCGTTTGAGATTTAGAAATGCCGTACATGATATCAATGCACGGATAACGGACGGATATCTCGGTATCGATACGGAGGCAATCACGGTCAGCCTGAGCAGTACCGCGTCTTACCGGAATACCGATTATACGGCTGTCGGTTACACTGAAACAGCCTTTACTATTGAAGGAAAGTTCAATAAACACTTAACAGCCGGTTCGGCAGTTGCCGATTTTTCTCATATTTCTACCGATCGATTCGGTATATCCCATCTCAAATTATTTGCGGATTACCGTGATAAAATTTTTACCTTTAATACTATGCAAGGTTTTCAGCCTATCGATGTTACTGCAAGGTGGAATGTTGAAACAAACGATATAAACGGAAGATTCAGCTGCGAAAACTTTGCGCCGCTGCAGTCTATAACGCTCTATGATGCTCCCAAAAGCATGATGCAATTTACTTCATTAACAATGTCCGGCGATTTTCAGTTTATGCTTTCGGGGCAGCAGCTCCGATGGGATACCGATATAAGCTTTTCCTTGCCGCCGCTGGCTTTTTCTTCATACCGGCTTGCAGCTTCTCAGCTGCGTCTTGTGGCGGAGGGAACCGATACCGGCATTGACGTTTCACAGCTTTCATTGTCGGGGAAAGATGCGGATGTTTTTTCAAAATTTGCTTTTAATTTCGACACAATGCTTCCTACCGGCAGGGCGTCCATAAAACGGTTTAAACTTCCCTCCGGCGCTTTAGCGGCAGCCGATTTTCAATTTTCTAAAAAAGAAAATTCTTTCTTCTGCCGCATACCGTCGTTTACCGCCGGTAAGGGAGTCCTTCGTAATATCAATGTAACTCTGACTCCTTCCGTTAAAAAGATTGATTATGCATTCTCTGCGGAAGACGGGTACGGACGGTACGGTTTTGACGGATCCTATATTTATAACGAAAGCGGCAGCGCTTCCACTTCACCTCATTTTTTAGAGCTGCATGGAGCATTTGATGCCGTCAGTATCGATACGGTTTGCAGCTTTATTCAAGCGGCTGTTCCCGAAGCGAATATACCGTCGGCAGCAGTTGAATCGCTTCAATGTACGACCGAATTTTATATTTCGAGTGATTTGCGCAGTTTCTCTTATAACTGTATTAGGTTTGTTTTAGTTTCAAATACGGTGGATGACCTTTATGCACTGCTATCGGTAAAGGGGAATCAAGCATCTTTTTCGGTAACCGATATCGAGTTTTCTTATAAAAAAATGTCCGTCCGTGGGAATATTAATGCCGATTTCGATCGTTTAAACGACATCATCTTTACCGGTTCTTTAGTGATTAATTCGATCGGTTACCAAGTACAAGGCTTTTTTTCTCAGAATATCCTCAATATTTACGGAGATTATGGCCTTGCAATTACTGCGCTTTACGAAAAAGACACGGGATTTCAAGGAACGATTAAAACCGATGAGATACCGCTGCCTTTCTTGCCGTTTTTTTTAACTCTCGATTCGGAGTTCCGATACCGTAACCCTATGGATTGGCTTTATACAATCGAAAACGGATATGTCAGCTATGCGGAACCCGCATCATTAGGCCGGACAACGGTCGGCTTTGATTTTCATGGAAAAGCGGATCCGTCGGGATTGTTTTTGTCTGAAGTAAAGTTCGGTAATGAGGAAGCGCTCACCGGTATGCTGACAATAACGGCGCCTGCAACCGGTGATGACGGCGAAACGGATTATAGTGTTGAGCTGAACCTTGTTTCTCCCGCCAATACGGAACGGCTTGATTTTGCGGCAGCATTTAACCTTTCCGGCCAAAGTGTCCATGCCGACGGATCGCTTAAACTTGATAATATTTCGCTCGCGCGCTTTTTATACACGCAGGGAAAAACACACACTGTGTCGGCCGATGCTGCCTTTTCAATCTCACCGGATTTGTTTTCATTCCGGTTTGATGTGCCGCAGCTTTCGATGTTTGTACGGGGACAAGATTTAAATACTTCCGGTTCTCTCACGATAGAAAACGAAAGTGCGGAATTGAACATTGAGCAACTGGAGTGGGGAAAGCACAAAGCATCCGACATAGCAGGGGTGTTTTCATTAGCAGAGATGACGGGACGGCTTGATGCCGATTATGCCGGAGAAGCCGCAAAAAAACAGATGAAAGCTCATATCCGCACCGCTTATACCGGTGTGCAGCCTGATGAAAAGACTAAAAGTACGTTGTTTTCCCGGCTTAAAAGCGTAACGGAGCGTTTTACAATTACAACCTCCTTGAGTAATTGGCAGTTCGGCAATTCGAACGGAAAAGACGCCGTACCGTTTTCCGTTATCAGGGACACGGGAGTTACGGCGTTTTATGCCGGAAAGAATGACGATATAACCGGATTTATCTTAGACGACGGCGTGGTTTCGCTGCAGTTGGCGGAATCGCTGCCGCTTAAGTTGAATTTGGACGGTACGGTAAAAAAAGATGCGTTAAACATACAGGTTTCCGATATTCGTGCTGATGTAAAAAAGATATGGGATATAACCGGCTTGAATTATGTGCTCTTTTACGGCGGAACACTTACCGGCGATTTAGCTATAAGCGGAAAACCGATGGAACCCGAATTTAACGGAAAGCTGGTCGGCCGGAATATAACCGTTAATTCTCCTAATTATGCCCCGGAAATATACGGTCCCGTTACGCTTGATATTATTGCGGACGGTACGGGACTGGAAATTCCGTATACCGTCTTGCAGGGGCCGTCTACCGATATTTGGGCGCGGTGCACTGCAGAGTTTTCGGGCTGGATACCGAATGATGTTTCCGTTCAGTGCGGAACGCTCGGTACTAAAAAAGGAGTATTTAAAACCGATAATCTCTTATTTCAAGCGGCCGGTGTTGCCGGCTGTACTGTTGACATAAAGGTAACACCCACGCTTGTCGGAGTGTACGGTTCCGCACTATTTGACTCAGGATATTTCGTGGTTAAGTTTAACGATCTGGATAAGTTCAATGCAAAATATGCCCGGACCCGTGATATAGCATTTGATATGAAGCTCGATTTACAGTTGGGACATAAGGCGGAATTCCGCTGGCCGACTGCAGATTTTCCTATCTTACGGGCGCTCGTTCCTACCGAAATACCGCTCTCGCTCGTCGTCGATGCGGGAACCGGTAATTTTACGGTAGCCGGTGATGTAAAGATGCGCGGCGGCGAGGTATTCTATATTAAACGGAACTTCTATATCCGTGAAGGAAGTATCAGTTTTGCCGGCATTACAAAGGAAATAGAACCGTTAGTAACATTAAGAGCGGAAATCCGCGACCGCGATACCGGCACAGGTGAACCGTTGCGGCTTATTTTGACGGCAAAGGATCAGCCGTTGTTCAGTTTTAATCCGACACTCAATTCGGATCCGCCCCGTTCTACCAATGAGATTATGCAGTTGTTGGGACAAGTAGCTATCGGCGATACGGGAAGGGATAATCTATGGCAAAACCTGCTGGTTTCCAGTTCCGATATTCTGGCACAGGTAGGCTTTTTAAAAAAGGCGGAAAACAGAGTGAGAGATTTTTTAAAACTGGACGCTTTTTCCTTCCGTACGTTGTTGCTGCAAAATGCTATTTTCGGCAATCTATTCAGTAAAAACCGGAATACTGTTTTAACAATGAGTAACTATCTTGACAATACAAGTGTTTATATAGGGAAATATTTCGGTTCGGCTATTTATGCGGATGCGCTGCTGCATTTAAGTCACTATGATTCAAAATCGGTTAAAAACGGCGGCTCGCAGCGTCCTGTTTATAAGGATCTTTTATTTCAGCCTGAAATCGGTTTGGAGATGGCAACTCCCTTCTTTTTGCTTCGTTGGTCGGTCGCCCCTACAAAACCGGATACTTTATTTGTAGGAGATGCAGCATTGACTTTTTCATGGAAATACTCATATTAAACTCAATACCCTAAAGGATAGTATTATCCCGCAGTTTGAAAGAAATGCCGCGCGGGAGTGCTGTTCCTGTCATATAATTACTGTAAATGCGATAGAGGAGTTTTTAATGTTAAAAAAAATGGTAGCCGTAACGGTGTTCATGCTATCCGTCTGCTTTTTATGGGCACAAGCTCCCGATAACTGGTATGAAAACAAACCGATAGCAAGCATCGTTTTTCAGGGGTTAAATAGCGTATCAAAAACCGAAATGAACGGTATTTTTGATTCGTTTAAAGGCAAGCTTTTTTCCGATGCAATATATTCGGAAATTCTGCAAAAGTTATATGCGCTCGATTATTTTTCCAATATTGTGCCGAAGGCCGTTCCTGCAGACAGCGATTATCAGTATGTAAGGCTCGAATTTGAGGTAACGGAAAAACCCGTCATAACGCTGATAAAGATAACCGGAAATCGTCAAATTTCGCGCGGCGATCTTTTATCGAAAATAGTATTGAAAAAAGGTGACATTTATAATGAAATAAAAAAGAATACCGACGAACAAACCATTAAAAACTACTATATAGAAAAAGGTTATGCGTCGGCCGTTGTAAGTTCAAGCGTCTCCGACAGCCCTCAAGGAGGTGTTACCCTTGAATTTACCATCACGGAAGGGAAGCAAACGATTGTTTCGGCGGTTTCTTTCCAAGGCAATACCGCTGTGGGCGAAAAGGCTTTAAAAGGAGTCCTCGTTACCAAACCGGCAAAATTCCTCGTAAAAGGGATTTTTAAAGAAAGAGCACTTGAAGAAGATAAGGCGGCTATTCAGCGATTTTACGGAGAACGCGGTTACATCGACGCTCATGTTGAAAATATTGTTCGGGATACGGACTCGGAATCCGATCCGCAAAAAAATATCGTAAAGCTGACGTATGTTATTATGGAAGGCGAACAATATACTTACAACGGAGTCTCTTTTGAAGGAAATAAGATTTTTTCTACCGAAGATTTGAGTGCAAAAATACGGCTGACGCCGGGCGCTATTTTGAATATGACAAAGTTTGAGCAGGGCTTCCAAGCAATCGCCGATATGTATTTTGAAAACGGCTATACTTCAAATTATATTGCGAAAGCAATGCAGCGCGATTCGGCAACGAAGAAAGTGTCATTTGTGATCACTATTGTTGAGCGGAGCAGAAGTCATATCGAAAATATCATTATTCGCGGTAATAAGCGGACAAAAGATTACGTTATACGCCGTGAGCTTTTATTCGAACCGGGTGATGTATTTTCAAAATCCAAGTTTACCAATAGTTTGCGCAACTTATTTAATCTTCGTTATTTTTCGACTGTCGTGCCGGATGTACAGCCCGGATCCGAACAAGACCTGATCGATGTCATTCTCAATGTAGAAGAACAGTCGACAGCCAGTATTCAATTCGGCGTTACGTTTTCGGGTGTTTCCGATGCGGACAGTTTCCCGCTTTCGCTGTTTGTACAGTGGCAGGAACGGAATCTTGTGGGGAGCGGGAACGAATTGTCGGTTAATGCAACGGCCGCAACCGATAAGCAGACGGTTCAGCTCGGCTATGCCGAAAACTGGTTTCTCGGTTATCCGTTAACGCTGGGCTTTGATCTGTCGCTTACGCATAAATCGTTGTTTGATTATCAGGATATGGTATTCCCTTACGGCCCGTTCGAAAGCCAGGAAGAATTTGAAAAAAATCAAGAGTTGGCAAATGCATACCGGATGCGTTATCATCGGTTTGAAACGACATTCGGCGTGCATACCGGCTACCGATGGTATCCCAATTACTGCACAATTACCCTGCGCGGAGGGGTTAATTTTTCGTTGGTAAAGAATTTCTATGATACGGCGCTGTACCGCGCGTCGGATCCGACGGTGCGGCAGCAGCAGGCTTTCTGGCGGCTTAGCAACTCATTATGGACGCGTATTTCATTTGACGGACGCGATCTTACCTACGACCCGTCAAAAGGTTGGTTCTTGAGTCAACAGGTTTCTTTTTTCGGTATTATTCCTAAAGTGGAAGACGAGTATTTTGTCCGTTTTGAAACAAAATCGGAGGCATATTTTACGCTGCTTGACTATCCCGTTTCGGAAATTTGGAACTTAAAATTTGTGTTGGCTTTCTATACCGGCTTTTCGTTCCAGCTGCCGATGCCGAACAGCCGTATCGGTGATACCAGCAGGCTTGCGATCGACGGGATGTTTACCGGCCGCGGATGGATGACGCTCGGTTCTGCGGGGAAAGGGAACGTACTGCTTAATCACTGGATAGAGTTCCGGTGGCCGTTAGCGCACGGTATCCTGTCTTTTGACTTTTTCGCCGATGCGGCTGCCGTCAAGAAAAATATGGCTGATTTAAAGAGCTTCAAGATCGACGATTACTATTTCAGCTTCGGCCCCGGATTACGTTTTGTTATTCCTCAATTCCCGTTACGGTTGATGTTTGCAAATACCTTTAAAGCAGAGAACGGAAAATTGGTGTGGGCAAACGGTGAAAAGGCCGACTGGCGATTTGTATTGTCGTTTAGTGTACCTAACTTATAGACAGGAGAGGAACAGATGAAAAAATATACTGTTATATTGATTTGCCTTTTAGCAGGCGCCGCTGCAGCATCGGCACAGCAGATAACCCGCTTTGCAGTTGTCGATACTTCCCGCATTTATGCTACTTTTTTGAGGGATTCCCGTTCTGTACGCGACTATCAGGCAAAACAGGCAAAGTATCAGGCTGAAACACAGCGGATGTCTGATGAGATTATCGCCCTTCGTCAAAAAAAGGTGGATGCGGAAGCAATCGGAAGATCCGATGCCGTCCAAAAATATCAGGCGGAAATTGACGCAAAGACAAGTTTTTTGCTTGAGTATTCCAAGGCCTGTAATGACGAATTGGCAATGTTGAGAAAGACCCTTGTGAGCGATGATGTGTTTTATGCCCGTCTTTATGCCGCAATTAAAAAAATTGCGGAAACTCAAGGATATACGATGGTATTGAATTTACAGCAGGGCGAAGCTATCATTTGGTACAGCCCGACCGTCGATATTACGGAAACCGTTATCCGAGAACTCAGCTCCAACTAATATGGCAAAACCGGCGTCTATCACCCCGATGATGCAGCAATATCTCTCGATAAAGGCACAGTATAAGGACGCCGTGCTCTTTTTTCGCTTAGGCGATTTTTATGAGATGTTCAATGATGATGCGATCGAGGTGAGTAAACTGCTGAATTTAACGCTGACACAGCGGACGGGAAGCCCGATGTGCGGTATTCCGTATCATGCCTCGCGTATTTATATTGCACGGCTGCTGCGTGCCGGAAAAAAAGTTGCAATTTGCGAGCAGGTTTCGGATGTCGTTCCCGGCGAACTGACCGAACGGAAAATTGTGGAAGTGATTACCCCCGGCACCGCTACGGGGGAAGATTTCCTTGAGCAAGGGCAAAACAATTACCTTGCGGCAGTCTACTGTACGCCGAAAGAGATTACCTGCGGCGCCGTTACGGACGTGTTTATCGGTTTTGCCTACCTTGACGTCAGTACCGGAGAATTTTTTGCCACTTCTTTTCCCCGATCGGATTTTGCCGAGCAATTTAAAAAAGAGCTTGGCCGTATACAGCCGCGGGAAATCCTTATTCAAATATCGCTTGCCGATTCGGTACCTGTTTTAAAGGCCTTGTGCGAAGAATATCCGCAGATGCTGCAAAATCTCTATCCCGATTGGCATTTTTCCGCCGCTTCCGCCGAAAAGCGGCTCTGTGCGTGCTTCGGCACCGAAAACCTTAAACCGTTTGCGTTAACCGCCGCTTCCCCCGAATTACCGCCGGCAGGATTGCTGCTGCAGTATTTGGATCAAACCACGGGAGCCGCATTGCCTCATATTACGGGTATTAAAATATACCGCGACTCCGATTTTGTGATGATGGACGATGCCACCCGTAAAAATCTTGAACTGCTGCAAAACCTGCATGACAATACGGATGCTTTTACCCTGTTTGAAACTGTCAATTATACGAAAACGGCGATGGGAACGCGCCTGTTGCGCCAATGGCTCTACCATCCGCTTCGCACCGCCGAGGAAATAAACGCACGGCTGGATAAAACCGCAGTGCTTTTCCGTAATGAAAAGGCGTTGGCGGCTGTTCGGGACACGCTTTCTTCAATATTGGATATTCATCGGCTTACCGGCAGAGTTGCCATGCAGCGTGCCCATGGAAAAGATCTTTTAGGAATTAAGCAGAGCTTGAAGGCTTGTATCGAACTTGCACGGTTCAGCAAAACCGGCGGCCTCTTTTTTTTGCAGCTGCCGCAAGCATTGAACGATGACATGGAACAGCTCTATACGCTTTTGGATAACAGTATCGCCGAGGATTGCCCGATTGTCTTTACCGAAGGCGGATTGATTAAACCGGGATGGTCGGAAAAACTGGACGAGCTGCGCGATACGCGGGATAACGCCAATCAGCTTTTGGAAAATTATTTGGAAAAAGAGCGGAAAATATCGGGCATTAAAAATTTAAAAATCAAGTACAACCGGCTAAGCGGCTATTTTCTTGAGGTAACCCACGGCAGTCTTAAAACAGCGGAAATTCCCAAACATTTTGTCAGACGGCGCTCGTTAACAACTGCCGACCGCTTTACAACGGAGACTTTAAGCAAACTTGAAGTAAAATTAAATGATGTCGGTGAAAATATCATCGCGTGCGAAAAAGAACTTTTCTTTGCAGTGCATACGGAAGTGTACAATAGGATTGAGCTTTTGCATCTACTTGCAAAGGAAATCGCGGAATTGGATGTATTGCAATCATTTGCGTATTCGGCGGCGCTTCATGCATGGGTAAAGCCTGAGTTTTCCGCCGACGGCCTTTTGGATATCCGTGAAGGCCGACACCCCGTAGTAGAATACCATCTGCCGACCGGCGAATTCGTACCGAACAGCATACGACTTTCTTCCGCCGCCGAGGCGGATATACCTTCATTTGCGCTCATCACCGGCCCCAATATGGCGGGTAAAAGTACCTTTTTACGGCAGACTGCTCTCATTACGCTGCTTGCGCAAGTAGGTTCTTTTGTGCCGGCGGAAAAAGCGCTGCTTACCCCCGTAGACTGTATTTTTTGCCGTGTCGGCGCCAGCGATAACCTTGCCCGCGGGGAATCTACCTTTCTTGTCGAAATGACCGAAACCGCATACATCCTGCGGAATGCCTCCGTCAACAGTCTTGTCATTATGGATGAAATCGGCAGGGGAACTTCGTCGGGGGACGGATTTTCTATCGCACGGGCGGTAAGTGAATACCTTTTGCATACGATCGGCGCAAAAACTCTCTTTGCAACCCATTACCATGAGCTGGCGCAGCTCATCCATCCGAGGCTGCAAAAACTGTGTTTGGATGTGCTGGAGACGGAGGGAAAAGTCGTATTTTTAAAAAAGGTTATTGAAGGTATTGCAGCCCACTCGTACGGCGTGCACGTCGCGGAATTGGCAGGACTGCCGGAAACAGTCATACAGCGGGCAACGGAGCTGCTTAATGGGCATATTCCGGCCAATGCCGCTTCCGCCGATTTTACCGTGCCGGAAAAGAAAAAAACGAGTCCGGAAAATAATCTTTTCAGCGATGAAGAGTTGATTATCAATGAAATCCTTTCTACCGATACCGACGAAACAACCCCGCTTCAAGCCCTGCAAATGCTCACCCGCTGGAAAAAAATACTCTTCTCCGGTAACTAAAACAGGGTAAACGTATCAGGCCAAATAGATATAAATCGGAGAAGCATTACCGGGGAACTAAAAAAAACGCCTGATGCATTTGCCCAGCCCTAGCCTTGCGTATACTTGCATTTTTTGACTGTTCCGATTATGATAGAAGCATCACACATATCAAGGAGTACGACTATGGCTTATAAGATCTCCGATGCTTGCGTTAATTGCGGTGCATGCGAGGGCGAATGCCCCGTGGGCGCTATCAGTGAAGCGAATGGAGCGCGCGTTATCGATGCTGATGCTTGTATCAGCTGCGGTGCATGCGCAGGCGTTTGTCCTACGGAAGCAATTTCCGAAGAATAACGCTTCTTCTTTGCGGCAGTTCCGGAACCGGTATATGCAAGACGGTTTAGTATGCACAGGCTGCCGCTTATTATTTTATTTGAACGGAGAGGTAACACCTGCCGTTCCTCTCCTGCGCTCTGCGCCGGGATATGTTCATTACAAAAGGTTTTAAGGGTGAAGGACTATTTTCACAAAATAGCGAGCGGTTATAAGGCATTTTTTTTTAGAGCTTGCACATTTATTTTACTGTTCGGCGCCTGTCTTCTCTTTAGTTTTTGTATTGTGTATCCGCTATGGCTGTCGGCAACCCGATATACACGGGTGTACACGGCTGTAACGCTGTTGCTGTTTTCGGCGCTGGCGTTGGTTTTTATTATTAAACGGAATATAAAAAACTATAAAACTCATCCGCGGAAGTTCTTTTATTCACTCATAAAAAAACTCATCCTTTTGGGAGAAGTGATACTCTTCTTTGTATTTATTTTTACGTATCATCGCGTGTTGGCCGTTTCGAGTCTTATCCTATCGTTTGCTTTATACGGCTTCGTAGCTTTCGGGTTTTCGGAAGACCGGATGTAGCGCTGCCGGCATGAAAAAACTCCCGTTTTGCCGTGCAATTCTCTTTTTTATCGCCGCTATTGCAACAGCCGAATATGCAGAGCTTCCGCTGATATCGGAACTGTCGCCTCAAAACCATATTTTTCAACAGTATAGCGATGATGTGCTGTATGCGCGAAAGGCGCTTGCAGCAGGAAAAACTGCCCGCGAGCTGCCGTTGCAATTTTACCGCTATAAAGTGCAAAAAGAAGATACCATCATCCGCATTGCAGCCCGCTGCAGCATTCCCTACGATGCGCTTATCACTTTGAACGGCATTGAATCGGTAAAAACAAATATTTCAGGTAAAATGCTTTTGTTGCCGACTTTACCGGCACTCTATCTTCCTGAAAAACCTACTTCCGATATTGAAAAACTGACCGATGCGCTCAGTAAAAAACTAAAAACCGAATCCTTTGTGCTTACCCTGCCGTCTGCCGCCGATCCGAAAAAAAAGGTACGGGTAGAATGCTTTCCTAATGCGCTGCTCGACAGTACGGTACGCAGTTTCTTTTTTGTTCCGCTTTACCGGTTTCCGCTGCAGCACGCAGTTGTTACCTCCGGATTCGGCATACGGAAAAGCCCGTTTACCGGAAAGTCAACCTATCATGCGGGGATCGATCTTGCAGCCCCAGCAGGCAGTCCCGTATATGCATGTACGGCGGGGACGGTTATCGAAACTGCATATAGCAATATCTACGGCAATTATATCCTTATTCGCCATGACGACGGCAGGGAAAGTCTGTACGGTCATTTAAGCAAGGTTAAAGCCCGCTTGTATGAAAAGGTAAAATCAGGTACAATAATAGGCAACGTCGGTTCTACAGGGCTTTCTACAGGGCCGCACCTGCATTTTGAGGTACGTGAACAAGGAAAAGCAAAGGATCCGTCTCTTTTCATCGATACAAAGAAAACAAAAACATGAAGCAATTTCTGTGTATAACATCATATTTTTTCTTTTTTGCCGTTTCATTTTTTTACCCCGACAGTTTTAGGGTAAGCACTATGCATACCTATACCTTTGACACGGAACTATTTGATCCGGTTTCGCTTACTATCGGCTATAATGATGCGGTTTCTTTTTCGGTTAAAGGCGATTTTTTATTTTTGGAAGGAATAGAGCTTGAAATAAAACAGAATAAAACAAGCCTGAACTATCCGAATTCCATTGCCTATACGCTGTATACCGATATCAAACCCGAACCTTCGAAAAACCGTATCGACTATTCTGCAAAAAAAATCAGTACGTCCCTGTTGCCGAATAGGTTTTCCCATATCATGCGGATACCGGTAAAAAAGGATTACAAGTTTAAACAAGTCAAGAACGGTGAAATTTTTCCGTATAACGGCAAGGCTGCAGACACGCCTTTTATGCTGCGCCTGAATCCCGTTATGAAGGGACTGCCGGAAGATTTTGAACAAGCCTCTTTTACCGTTATTGTCCGGCCGTTACTAATCGCCGAAGGCGGTCTAAAATTACATCTTCAATACCCCGATAATGAGGAACAAAAACCTGTTACCGTGCAGCTGAATAACGAATATATTACACAGCTTGATACGCTGCAGCTGCTGTTGCCGGGAACATACTCCGTAAACATCAGTTCGGACGCGTATCGTACCGAAATGCGTTCATGTATTATCGAACGGGGAAAAATTACACAGCTTGAAGTGCAGCTCAAATCGATTACACCGTTACTGCATATTCAGGCGCCGGAGAATGTAGCGGTGTTCCTTGATAATCAAGAGATAACACTTTCGCAGGAGCCGCAGCCGGTTGCAATAGGGGGACATACCGTAGTATTTAAGATGGGAAGTTATGAGTTGACCCGTCAAATTACCGTTGAAGAAGGGAAAACCTATGAGCTGACAATGACAATGGATGTTCTCTTACAGGAAATTTCAAATTAAAATAATTTACATTAAGGTTTAGCGCATCAAAGCCGATATATAGAGTATCGGCCGGTTAGTTCCCCTCCCACCCATTAACCGGTCGATAGCCAGACGGCGGGCCGGTTCTTTAACCGGCTTTTTTTATTTATTTTTAGAAGACTAATTGAATACCGGCTTTTATACTGAATGAATTGGCAAGCTTTCCGGATGTGGTTGAATCGCTCGTTTCCTCTGTCTTATTGCCGATTTTTATTTTAGTTTTTGTGTGTACCGGAACGTAGATCGTATCGGAGACGCCGCCGTAAATCCCGATCATTTTGGTAAACATATAAGAAACATTAAAATTTACCCCGCCGCCGATATTGGTTTGCGATTTTTTTACTTTTACCGATACGGGAGCCTTATCATAAGTATGATTTTCTCCGCTTCCGCCGAGTCCGAGTCCGAGTCCGAGCGAAAGGTCAAGATTTTTTACAGGATGGAATACATAAAAAAAACCGAACTGGTTGTCGATTGCATACGTCAAGTCTGCATCCCATTTGTCTGTTTCGGAGTGATTCTTTGTATACCATCCGGTGGTCAGTCTTTTTCCGAAAGCAAAGTTTGTAGTTCCATATACGCCGAAATTTTTGACGAATTCGGCGCTGAACAGCACTCCAATGCCCCCTGTATGGGTTGACCACGTGTCGGTTCTTCCGTTATTGGCAGTAGCGCGGCTACTGAAATGGGTATACACCGGTCCTACATCAAGGGTAAGTTTTACCTTGGCAGAAAGAAAACCTACCGAAAGTACCGTGAGTAAAAAAAGGATACAAATGCTTTTCTTCATTATATACTACTCCTCTCAAAAGGTATGTGAATCTCTAAAATCTGAGATTTTAGAGATTTACATATAAAATTGAAGGAAGTATTACACTTTTACCGGTTTCAGTCAAGAAAACCGTAATGCGATCAATGCGAGCTAAGTATAAACGCAGGGGTTATTTTTTTACCGTAAAATAAATAAGAATTATTTTTGGGTAAATGCCATATATGCGCGGATTTCTTCAGCAAAAGCCGCTGTTTTTACCGGTGATGCAAATGCCGCTTTTCCCAATTCCGGTACCGGACCGTCAGTACAGGAGGCTGCCCAAAACCGGACGTCATCAGCCTGTACATCATGCGCTTCCGCTCGAGCGGCAGCAGGGGCAAGCTTTGAATGCTGCGAGAGAATCGTCTGTAGATCCGTATGGGCAAAATGTTCGAGCGCGGCAAGCTGCGACGCATCGTTCCGGAATGCCATACCAACCAGCACCGGGGCTATAAGCGCATGGTTTGCAATATCGCCTTTTGGGAATTGTACGGCGTCATAATACTTAATAAGGATAAGCGGTTTAACACGATGTTCGGAAAGCGGCATAAAAATTGCGCCAAGCCGATGTTCTTCCATATAGCTTTCAATATCTTTTTCCGTAACATTGTACCATTGCGGATGGATAAGCCCCTCATGTTGCCATTGTTTTATTATGCCTAAAATAGAAGCAAGCGATATATTCTTTCCCAGAGACACATCAAGCACATCGGATAAACGGTCTGCACCAGCTGCTGCTTTGACAAGGGTCGCATAACCTTCGCTTCCGGCAAGCGATTCTGTAAAAGCGCTTATAAATGCCGTTAGTGTTGCATCTGTTTTTCCGGCACAGATGAGAGGATAATCGGCATAGCCTTTAATGGTATGCAAATAGGATTCAAGCTCGTTGAAAGTTTCCGGCAATGTAAGTCCGGCATTATTTCGATACGTACGATAACAGGCAAGTTCATAATGATCGAGTAGCAGTGGAAGCATTTTTGGTACATTATTAACTTTTCCCGTATGTCTGACTGATGCCGGAAAAAGATTGTATACGCTTTCCGGAAGCACCACGGCTTTTTCAGCCGCATTCGCCGCATTTGCACCGTTCCACATAAAGAGTAAATCATACTTTTTTGCGATACGCTTTGTATTTCGAATATCGCTTTCCGTCAGCAGTACGCTCTGAACCTGTGAATATTTTTTTTGCACTGTTGCGTTATCGGGGCTTTCAAGCACGGCGTTGATCGCGGTTGCAATACTTTCGGGAACGCCGTAATACGCAACATCCAGCCGCCGGGCATCGCTATAACGTACTATGCCGAAAATGCCGGTTGTTGTAATAAGCAGCACGAGTACGACTGCGATAAACATATACTGCTTGACGGATAATCGCTTCGGCTTTGTTCTTTGCCGCTGCTTTTTGATATTGTCAGATCTTTTTTCACTCATAAAAACACTATAGCACGTTGTCTTATTTCTTCCAACGCCTCTTGCCTTTATTTCAAAAATAGTATATTCATGTGTCATAAAATAATAATAGTCATTTCACAAAGCTAATCCGGTATCGGAGCCGGATTACACCCTAATTATATCAAGTTAACGCAAAATTCTGCCGATAATGTCATGGCGGTGGTGTCTTTAAAAGACGGAAACAGTCTCGAGGAGGCGAATATGAGTTTTTCATACGCAAACGCAAGAAGCCCGAAACGATACGGGCTATTTACAGCTATCTCTTTCATCGTAGCGGTATGTCTATTCCCGCTTCTTTCGTGCAAAGTCGGACTCGGCGGCACTATAGATACGAAGCCTCCATCAAACGCTATTACCTATCCTCCGAAAAACGCCGTTGTGCGGAGCGCTTTCGTCATTGCAGGAACATGCAGCGACG
>ERZ772960.674-NODE-674-length-29408-cov-4.636494_pt1 | contig 29408 bp, 23 predicted proteins | sample MGYA00580678_ERZ772960 | MGnify/ENA primary metagenome ERZ772960 (study PRJEB29015, sample SAMEA2737930) | human oral metagenome | biome: human oral; feature: human-associated habitat; material: dental | place: China | collected 2059 ... | reverse complement strand
TCAAATACGTGAACAGGGCAAGGCCTGTTGTCAAAGTTTTTCATATAACAGACCAGACATATGCCCCTACACCATTCAAGCAGGCAATCACAATGCGGTTGGATAGAACTTCTTGAAACCATGCGTGAAAACCCATGCTCTTTTGGGACTTAAACACCTATCTGCCCGAGTCAAATGGCTGTCTTCCATGTTTATTTCAACAGACGAAGAGAGAAAAACAATGTCTCTCTGACGATAAGGAAAGATTCGTTTATCAGAAAAAGTCACCCAAAAGACATTTCTATTATCTTTCTTGACAGACTTGATTTGAAATGTCTTAGGCTCTCCTTTGAGCAATATCATGTTAGAAGTTTCCACTTGGCACATCACCGTTTCTGCAACAAGGCAACTCGTTTCTCTTTAATTCTACAATTTATTTAGCCGGAAGCGTCCGTACGAAGTACGCCAAACACATATTCTGACACAGAAATCACACGGGAAACTATACTACATGGGGTAAGAAAAGGAAACATATCACCTTGCAATCGACTTACCCAAAGCACCGTAGACCACCTTGGCGACAAGCGGTTTGCTGGTTTCTTCGGTCAGCCCGTGGCCCAGTCGGCCATAGATGAACGGCACTTCAAGCCCCTTGATACAGTAGTGGGTGATGTCGGCCACGAGGTCTACGCTGTCGATATCAAACTCACCGTCAGCCTTTCCCTCGGCATATACCTTGCGAAACAGTTCGATTTCGTCCTCATCGAAGTTCTTTCTCACTTTCTCCACCATCCAAATATTACGGAAAAACTCAGCGCGAAGGTTACCATTCCTTACTACCGTCTCACGAATCATACTCAGATGGGTGTAGATAAGTTCGATGATTTTATCCTGCGGACGCATCTTCATGCACGCCACTTCGTCCAACTTGTCGGACAAACGCTCCAATTCCGACTCAATGACCGCCGAATAAACGTCCTCTTTCCGATTGAAATAGGTATATAATGTTCGGCGTCCTTTGCCAGAAGCAATGGCAATATCGTTCATCGTCGTATTGGCAATACCGTTCTTGGCAAACAGTTGTCGCGCCACATCTACTAATCTTTGTCTTGTTTTTGATATTGACATATTAACTCACTTCAGCTTCTATTTGCACACAGTAAACTATGTGTGCAAAAATAGAGCGTTTATTTTAAACGACCAAATAGATGGCATAAAAAATGAAGTCACACAAAAAATACACAGAAAAAATTTGGTTGTTACAGAAATATGCCGTACCTTTGCACTCGCAATCAAGAAAAGGGATTGAAATCAACATCATATGCTCTTGATTTGCAACGTTTAACATCGCGGAGTGGAGCAGTTGGTAGCTCGCCAGGCTCATAACCTGGAGGTCGCATGTTCGAGTCTTGCCTCCGCAACCAATATCATTCGGGAAAGCTTATATAAGGCTTTCCCGAATGTTTTTTATCACATATCGGACAAGAGAGGGACACAATGAAAAGAGTCCAACCCCACCTCTACTCTTTCAACACGTTCCTTACCCTGAAAGCCCACAGCTTATAGCCGACAGATGTCAGATGCAAACCATCAGAAGTGAGCGAACGACGCATCTCATTTGTACCATGATACACAAAATCCTTGAAGAGGTTAATATACGAAATATGGTTGCGCTCACAATAATGACGCAGTTTCACGTTCAGCATGGCCACGATATCGGTCTTGCCTTTCAAGGTTTCATAGCGATTGAAAGACTCATTGATGGGCAGCAGGCTTTGTACATAGAGTTTGGTATCCGCGGCATGCGCCCATATCTTGTCTATCATTAGCTGATATTTCTCGAAAACCCGATCGGCAGAGAGACCCTGACTGAGGTCATTGATGCCCATCATTACGATGATGACCCTGGGCTTCCGGGCAAGAATAGCGTCCAAACGGTTCATCACGCCATCGATGTTGTCGCCCATGATGCCCCGGTTGCGCACGTGTTTTCGACCAAGCAACTTGTTCCAATCGCCACCGAATTCCGTAAGACTGTTACCCAACATGACGATATCAGTGCTATCGATGGCACGTTCCTTCGAGAATACTTCCATACGATTACGATAATGTTCGGTATTCCAAGTGTCTTGTTGACCATGACTTTGCAATGGCGAGCACAACATAGCAATAAGAAGGACGAAACATTTGGTGATTGACGAGTGCATACGCTTCAGAATTGTTCAAGAATGGCAATGCGTTTTTCCGTATCCGGGTGCGTACTGAACAGCGAATTCATGAAACTCAACAGCCCTTGCTTCATTTCGTCGGGCTGAATGATAAAGAGTTGGGCCACATCTGCCCGCTTCACGTTGTCAAGTCCGGGATTACCCGATATCTTGCGCAATGCAGATGCCAACGCAAGTGGGTTACCACAAAGCTCGGCTCCACCTGCATCGGCCATATACTCACGCTTGCGGGAGATTGCAAAACGGGTGAGCAAGGTGAAAATGTAGGCGATGGCACAACACACGACGCCAATCAGCAAGATAAGAACGATGGACAGACCGCCACCTTCCTTGTTGTTACCGCGTCTACGACCACCACTGTGCCACAACGACTGATACATCATCTGCACAGCAAGCGACATCACTGTCGAAACGATGCCGACGAACACGATACTCGTCACAAGTAGCTTCGTATCATGGTTGCGGATATGCGTTAACTCATGGCCCAAAACGCCAGCCAGCTCATCGTCATCAAGCAGGTTCATCAGTCCGGTTGTAACCGTCACGGTATAGCTCTTTGGATTGATGCCGCTGGCAAAGGCATTCAGCTGCGGATCATCAACGACATTAATCTTCGGCATGTCCATATTGCAGGTCATGCAAAGATTTTCCACGATGTTATACAGACGTGGATTCTCTTTTCGGCTGACCGGACGGGCCCCTGTGGCCTGCTGAATCATGGACACATTGCTGAAATAGGCCACGGTAAACCAAACCGAAACGCCGACAATAATCCATGGAACCGTCGTGATGAATATTTGGTTCACCGTGTTGACATCCAACCGATACACCAATTCGTCATATTCATTATAAGATCCGCCACCGAAATAATTCAAAGCTGCAAGAAAGACCCAATCCATGACCAAGATGATGACCGGGAACATCAGCAACAACACGATGCTCAGCGTGTTGTTGCGCCTGATTTGGGCCTGCATTCCTACATATCTCATAGGTATCAGAACTTAACTTCGGGTGCTTTATCCATTTCCTCGCGCTGTTCTGTGGGTATTTCAAACATCGTTTCTTTCTTGAATCCAAACATACTTGCAAACAAGTTCGAGGGGAAAGTCTGCACGGCATTGTTCAACTCACGCGTGGTAGAATTAAAGAACCTGCGCACGGCAGCCAACTTATTCTCTATATCCGACAATTCGTTCTGCAACTGAAGGAAATTCTCATTGGCCTTCAGCTCTGGATAAGCCTCCAAAGAAACTTTCAATCCCGACAAAGCACTCGTCAACGCATTCTCTGCCGTGATTTTATCATCAATACTCGTGGCATTCATCGCAGCCGAGCGTGCAGCAGTCACACGCGTAAGAACCTCTTTCTCGTGATCGGCATATCCTTTCACCGTTGCAACCAACTGCGGCACCAAGTCGTGACGCTGTTTCAACTGCACATCAATGTTCGCAAACGCGTTCTCACGATTGTTCCTCAGCTTCACAAGATTGTTGTAAATCGAAATTCCCCAAACAACAAGTAGTACAATGACTACCAAAACAATGATTCCTGTCATAATCTAAATCTTTTAATTGCACTTCTGACTACAAAAATAAGGCAAAAGTTGCTGAAACGGAAACTATATTAAGATTAATTAGCAAGAAAGAAGAGCACAAAAAAAATAAAGCCTGACTGTTATTGGCAGTCAGGCCTTATCAAAATATCAGGCTATTTCAAAAGATTCATAACCTTCTCAAAGTATCGTTGCGTCTTCTCCACGCTGAAATGAATGCCACCGTTCCACGATCGAATCGCAGTCTCGATGCTGTTGAGCGGATTGTGATACGATTGTATCAGCAAAAACATTTCCTTCGATTTCGCAATGCTGAAACGATCAGACAACTTATATCTTCTTTTACTTTTCCTTTTCTTAAGTATCTGATTACATTCAGCCACTAAAATCGGAGTAATCTGCATTGCACCAACAGAAGAACCACTCCTCGCACGTCTATTTCCGTTACTCTCAACTTGGATGATGGCATCCATAATCGGATTCCAATCAACCTTTTTCGCATTTTCCGCCGGTTCCGCTCCACAGCAGAACACAGGGAACAACATCATTACACTAAATATCAACAATACAATCTTGTTTTTTCTCTTCATACTTATTATTTTATGGAGCCTGAGTAATAAGGAAAGCAAAATACCCGCGATCAATGTCTGTGTGAGAAAAAGTTGAAACAATGACCTCAGCCCCGTTAGATACTAAGTATAGCACAATAAAAGATGTACTATTCTCTTTATTTATCGCCCGCAAAGATACGACTTTCCAGTCGAAAACAAGTAAGAATGCCACTAAAAAAACTAAAAACAAGTGAACACTCAAGTTAGAAGCGCAATTTCTTAATGGGTGGTCGTAAGAGTTGATCTCCGTATTGGAAGCAGCCCCGGCGGGGCATTTAACTTTCCTTTTGGTTTAGCGTTTGCCCCAGCCGAGCATTTAACTTTCCTTTCGGTTTAACGTTTGCCCCGGCGGGGCATTTAACTTTCCTTTTGGTTTGGCGTTTGCCCCAGTGGGGCATCTAACACCTGTTATGTTTTGACGTTTGCAAGAAAAACTTTCCCTTTACATTTTTTATCTTCTTCCATGGAAGACGAACTTTCTCTTTACATTTTACTATCTTCCGAGCCGTCGGACGGGCGTTCTTTTTTCGTTTTCCGTTAATCCGATTGCTTTAGAGACGCAGTTTTTCTGTTTTTCTCCATGGGGCTTATATCGAACTCGTATAGGATAGAGTGCAGCACGAACTTCCTCATCATGGCAAAGCGCAAGTATGGGGTCATGCTTTCAACAATATCGGATGGAAAAGTTGGCTTCGTCAGAAAATAATCGTATATTTGCCATACCATCTGCCAATTCATGCAACGCGAGGATAATTTTACGTTCCTTACCGAGGAACCGATACCGAAAGTGATTGGGACAATGGCCGTCCCGACCATCATATCGATGCTCATTACCAATCTGTATAACATCGTTGACACTTACTTCGTGGGCCAAATCGATACGCAAGCCACGGCTGCTGTGGGCATTGTTTTCTCGTTGATGTTTTTCATTCAGGCTTTTTCTTTCTTCTTTGGCAACGGTTCCGGCAATTATATCTCGCGTCAGCTGGGGGCTCGGAACCGTGAAAGTGCGAAGCAAATGGCCAGTACCGCACTCGGCTATACCCTCATCTTCTCGATAGTTCTTGTGGTTCTTGGTCTGCTGTTTCTCGACAAAATCTCCGTCATCTTAGGCAGTACACCCACCATTCTGCCCTACACGCGTCAATATCTTGGCTTCTCTCTGCTTGGAACCCCATTCCTTATGTGCACGCTTTGCATGAATAATCAGATGCGATTTCAGGGTTATGCGCGTTATTCCATGTATGGAATTATTGTCGGCGCTCTGCTGAATTGCATGCTCGACCCACTCTTTATCTTCGGTTTGGGCATGGGAATAAGGGGTGCAGCCATAGCCACTGTGATTGGCCAGATAGTTGGTTTTGCGGTGATGTTTCGCATGAGTCTGCACAAGGATATCATTCATTATACGCCCCGAAACTTCTCACATCGTTGGCTATTTGTCAAGGAAATCATCGCTGGTGGCACTCCTTCCATCTCGCGACAAGGCCTTGCAAGCATAGCCACTATCGCCTTGAATGTGAGTGCATCTCAGTTTGGTGATGCCGCAATTGCAGCCATGAGCATCGTCAATCGCATCGTGATGTTCATCTTTAGTGTCATCATTGGGCTTGGACAAGGCTATCAACCGATGTGCGGTTTCAGTTATGGTGCCCGGCATTATGAACGTGTGAAGGCCGGATTTTGGTTTTGTGTGAAGGTCGGAACGGCTTTTCTTCTCTTCTGGTCCGTGGTGCTTTTTGCCTTCAGCGACCGCGCTATCGGACTCTTCCGCAATGATGTTGACGTTATATCCATAGGTATTCCCGCCCTGAGATACCAGCTTTTGAGCTTTCCTTTCTGGTCTTTTATGATTATGGCCAACATGATGATGCAGACCTGTCGCAAGACATTACAGGCCAATATCCTTGCAGCTTCGCGCCAAGGGCTGTTTTTTATTCCCTTGATACTTGTGCTTCCGCATTGCTTCGGCCTGTTGGGTGTAGAGATATGTCAGGCTTGCAGCGATTTTGTTTCGCTACTCGTGACCATTCCCATTGTCTTTTCCGCCTTTCGGGAGATGCATGTTTAGCGGTTTTTTTTTGTTCGGTAGAAATCAAATGAGGGAGGATTTACCTTTTTACTTTTACTTTTTCACCTTTAAATATTATCTTTGCAAGCATGAACAACACTTTTACGCCTGACCGTTCACAAGAGAAAGTCATCAAATTATCCGAGGGTTACCACCTTGTTTTAGCCGCTCCGGGTTGCGGAAAAACGCAGATACTGGCCGAACGTGTGGCACGTGCCCATGCCGCGGGGGTGACTTTCGCCGACATGTTGTGTCTTACGTTCACCAATCGGGCTGCACGTGGCATGCAAGAACGGGTGGGACAGCGGCTCGGCGTGGCTGCCGACGATCTCTTCATCGGCAATGTTCACCGCTTTTGTTCGCGCTTCTTGTTCGATAAAGGTCTTGTTCCGGCGTCCACATCTATCATCGATGACGACGACGTGTTGAGCATCCTGTGTAACTTTGCGGGTGATGACGAGGGGCAAGTCGGGGCAAACTATCGGCGCCGCGGCCGATATATGGAGGCCATGCAGCTTTCGCATCTCATGTTTCAGATTGAAAATGCACACCCACGCGATCTGCGTATGCACCCCGATTGCTTGTCGTCGGACGATATTCAGGCCTTGCGGACCCTCTGTAAAGCGCAAGACAAGGATTTCACGGCAGCCATGATGAGCGACATTTATGCCCATGCCGACACCTATCGTGACGCTTGCAGCGACCTCGGAGCGCAACAGTTGGTATTCAATATGCTGCAAAAAATGCAGCTGGCCCGCCGATATGAACGCTACAAAGCAGCCAACCGCTTGCTTGATTTCGAGGATATCCTGTTGCTGGCTTATGAACATCGCGACCTGTTGCCACGTTATCGGTGGATTCAGGTGGACGAGGTTCAGGACTTGAATCCCTTGCAATTGGCCCTCATTGATGCCATGACGGCCGACAACGACGAGCAGAAAGTGTGCGTGATTTACCTTGGTGACCCGCAACAAAGCATCTTTTCGTTCATGGGGGCCAAGCTGTCAACACTCGATTTTCTGCGCAATCGCTGTGCAAACCAAATTCATTCGCTCGACCGAAACCATCGTTCGCCGAAGTATCTGCTCGACCTTTTCAACCTATATGCGGCCGAACAGCTTGGCATTCCGGCCGATTTACTACCCTCGACCGACTACGATCCGCCCGTGATAGGCAACGAATTGCAACTTTATCCCTCTGACACTATCGACACAGAGTATATGGATGCCGCCCAACAGGCAGCGCGTTTGCAGCGCGACTTTCCCGAAGATACAACGGCAATCATCGTCAATTCCAACCATGATGCCGACGGAGTGAGCTCCGGTTTGAAGCAGTTGGGCCTGCAACATTTCAAGGTTTCGGGCGATGATCTCTTTGCTTCGCCGCAGATAAAACTGCTTTTTGCCCATCTTTCCGTGATGAACAACGCCCATAACTTTATTGCTTGGGCACGCATTCTTGAGGGCATGCAGGTGTTCCGCACACCGAATGCCGCGCGAAGGTTCGTGCGTTCGTGTGCCGACAGAGCCCTTCTGCCGAGCGACTTCCTGCGCGATGACGGGCAAACCTATATCGAAAGGTTCGTCAATGCCTATGAGAATGAGACGATAACCATCTTTGATACCGAGACAACAGGGCTTGATGTGCATTGCGAAGACATCGTACAAATCGCTGCTGTTCAGCTGAAAAACGGAGCTATTGTGCCGGGTTCTGCGTTGTCACTTCACTTGGAAAGCGACCGAGAGATACCCGAAATGCTCGGCGATATCGTCAATCCTATCATCGAAGAACGCCGCCATCAACGGCTTCTCCCACGTAAAGAGGCCCTGCAACGCTTCGTGGATTACGCCCGTGGAACAGTGCTTTTGGGACACAATGCCGACTATGATATTCACATTTTACGTAACAATCTATTGCACCAAATGCCCGAAACGGCCTTGCCAAAAGAGTTGGAGGACTATCTTGACAGCCTGGAACTGATTCGTTTGCTACGCCCCGGACTTCGACAATATAAACTGAAGTATTTGCTCGAAGTGTTGCATTTAGAGGGAGAAAACAGCCATCTGGCCGATGCAGACGTGGGGGCCACACGTTCATTGGTGACCTTTTGCCACGATAAGGCAAAGGAAATCGTGGCCGAACAGCAGCGGTTCTGCGAGCAAAAAAGCGTGCAGGAACGGATTAGCGTCCTAAGAAACAACTATCTTCCCCACTATCGTCACACGCTTGCCCAACTGTGGCAGGAGTCGGGAAAGGCCGATATACTGGTCGAAGAGATGCGCTATCTCTATCGGACATGGGTCGAAGAGCATCTCATTCAGCCCCTGCCAACGGTGGAGTATATCTTCCGTTATGTGGCTTCCGACCTGCTTCGGCCCGACGAATCAACAGCTCTCGGTGAGCAGATAGGGCGTCATATCCTCGAAATGAACACGCTGAAAGAGGCCGATCTCTGCGGAAGCAAGACGATAGATGATAAGATTTTCGTCACAACAGTGCACAAAGCGAAAGGTTTAGAGTTTGATAATGTCATCGTGTTTGATGTGATTGAAGGGCGTTATCCCAACTATTATGGCTTGCAAAACCCGGCACAAGTGGCCGAAGATGCACGCAAGCTCTATGTTGCCATCACCCGAAGCAAGAAGCGATTGATGGTGATGCAAAGTTGTTTCCGTGTGGATTACCATGGTCAACGCAAGCCTGTTGCGCTGTCACGGTTTGTGGAATGTATCAGGAAAAGGCTGATGCAGACACCTACAAACACCCACTCCGACCCTTTCAAAGGGAGGGAGTAGGAGCTTGTTGGCTTACGTGAAAGGTATTAAATATGTTATACTGAATGGTTATTTCAGTGCATTTCTCCTATTATGAATGCGTCTGTACCTATAAAATACGTTATATCGAATAACAATTCCCGATTTTTTAGTCGTAGAGCGTGTAATATCGCTCATCAAATGACACATATTACTTTCTTCAAACAGGCCTGCAAGCTATCACTCCCTCCCTTTGGGAAGGCCGAGGTATGTATTTACAGCACGTATTTCTCGACCACTTGCGCCACACCGTCATTGTCGTTCGACAGCGTAACGACGTCGGCTATCTCTTGAATGTCGCGCGGTGCGTTGGCCATGGCCACGCCCAAGCCGGCAAACTTTATCATTCCAACGTCGTTATAGCTGTCACCGCAGGCGATGATTTCCTCGCGATCGATACCTAAAGTGGCTGCCAATCGCTTGAGAGAATGCCCTTTATCGATGCCCAAAGGGACGCATTCAAGGAAGTTATCCATCGAACGATAGGCACTGATACGGCCTTTGAGCAGTTCCAATATGCGTTGTTCAAGTGCGCAAAGTGGGGTAGGATCGCCCACAATCAGACACTTATTGATAGGATAAGTAATCTGGTTCAGAAAGTCATCACACTGCACAATGGGCATCTTATTGATGCCTGCTTCCAACTTCACATAGCGGTCTTCGCTGCTTGTTGCTACGATTTCGGCTCCCTGATGCACGAGGATTTGCAGCCCGGCCCGCATGGTTTCATCGTAGAGTACGGGCACAACGTCCGGGTCAAGCTTGTGTTCGAACACTACTTTTCGCGTCTTGCAATCTACAATCTTGCCGCCATTGAATGCCAAGATGAACCCACCATGCCGCTCCAATTCCAGTTCTTCGGCCACCGGCATGATGCCATACGTGGGCCTACCCGATGCCAATACAATCCTCACGCCGCGCTCTTGCACCTCCATCAAAGCTTCCTTGGTCTTTGGCGTAATCTTTTTCTCGCTGTTGGTCAGCGTACCATCGAGGTCAAGTGCGATTAAGAGTCTCCCTCGTCCCCTCTGAATGGAGGGGAAACCTGAAGCATCCGATGTCTTTATTTCCATATAAATATCGTTTAAAATAATAGTGTAAGTCTGTTCTCCACTCCTTTAGAGGGGGCAAGGAGGGCTTACAATGGTTCCAATCCCACGTCTTTTGACATCAGCGTCACGCTGCCATCTTCGCGCACATAGCATGGAATGCAGACGTCGCCCGTGGCTTTTTCTTCGTCAAAAGCGGGGTCGTTGTCGCGCAAAGCGAGGAATTCTTTCATATAGCGCACGTCTTCTCCGATGTCGATCACTTTGAATTCGGGGTTGCCTTCCACCTGCTTCATCACGTGAGCGCAGTAGGGACAGGACTTCATTACATACATTTTAATCATTGTTTCTTAGGGTTTGGTTTATAAAACACGTTCAAAAGCCAGTCGCATACCGCGTGGCCCATAATCTATCTTTCCACATTCGACAAAGCCGAGTCGTTGCAACAGACCGCGCATCTCGCGGTTGTCGTGGTTCGTATCCACCTTGATGCTGTGGATATTCTGCTGTCTGCACATCGCTTCCACACCTTGGAAGAACTGCTTCGCCAATCCTTTTCCACGCGCATCCGGGCTCACTGCCAACCGATGAATAACCATATAGTCGCCCCGGGAAAGCCATTCGGCCGTGCATTGTTCGTAGGCCGGCTCACCATTTTGGGCCACAACGCCATACGTTTTCACGTCATCTTCGTCGGTCAAAACATAGGCTTCGCCGCTTTTTATGTCTGCTATAATCAGCTCACGCGAGGGATATTCCACCGTCCATTGATGCCTTCCGTCGGCCATCATCTTCCATCTTGCCGCGTCAATCAGCCTCCAACACGCGTCAAAATCTTGTAAATTGGCCTGCCTGAACGTCATGGTTGCGGTATTGTCAATGCTTTTTCTTCAATCAAGAACTCGTCTATGAGGTAGCGGTCGCTACGACAATGTAGATCGGCCACGCCATTTTGAATCAGTTGAAAGGTCACGGAATGATAGAATCTGTCCATTGCTTCCTCCAAAGATATGCCCATTTGTTCGGCAATACCCTTGATGATGCGTGCATATTTCATCTGCAATACGATTTGTTTTGCGTCCATTTTAAATCTCCTCTACATTGATGAATGAAAGAAATTCATCTATTACCTTCATTCAATCACTCCTTTCTCTTTCATATACCCCAGCAAATCATCGGCAATATAGTCGCTGCTGAAGGTGTGGAGCACTTCGTATGCCTTGACGATATAGCCGTCGAGAATATCGCTTTCCTTCAGTTTGTCGTACACATCACGTTGGTTCATGCCCAAACGGCAGGCAAGAAGTCCGACGCAATAGGTTGTAAAGTCAAGTTGTTCGTAGGTCATTACCACCTTATATTATATAGGCAAAGATACGGAGAAAGTTCCGAAGTTGCAAGAAACGGGCTATAATATCTGTAAAGCAATGGCGGCACAAGCCTCGGCATCGGCAAGTGCGTGATGATGGTCGGTCAGGTTGTAACCGCATCGGGCTGCAATCACGTCGAGATTGTGGCGACCTTGGGGCCAAACCCGGCGCGACTTGACGAGCGTACAAAGGAAAGGATAGTCGGGATAGTCCATTTGATAACAACGGAAAACGGCCTTTAGGCAACGCTCGTCAAAGGCTTTATTGTGGGCAACCAGCGGCAGTCCGGCGATGAGGGGCTCCACTTTGCGCCACACTTCGGGAAAGACGGGGGCGCAATCTGTGTCATTTTGCGTCAATCCATGCACGCGGGTGTTCCAATAGGTGTAGTAATCCGGCTCGGGATGAATGAGCGAATAGAAGCGATCGGCAATCATTCCGTCGCGCACAACGACCAATCCAACGGAGCAAACACTGGTGCATTCGCGGTTGGCCGTCTCGAAATCGATGGCTGCAAAGTCTTTCATTACGTTGCAAAAGTAATGATTCTCAAGGTTTCTGTCTACCAGAATTTCTTGTGTGCCTTGTCATATTTGAAGCCGGCGGCGGCCAGTTTCTTTTCGAGTTCCGCGCGGTCGACGTTCATATCGTCGCACAGTTCGTCGAGCGAATGATAGTTATCGCGCAGCAACATGTTGACCGCACCGAACAGAATCATGGGATCATTGGGTAGTTTATCCATCTTTCGACTTTTTATGTGGTTGATATCTATCTGCAAAAATAGCATAAATAATTCGAATGGTGGTCATTTAGTGTTCAAAATGATGACCGCATTTCGATTTTATCGATGTTTTTATCGTACAAAAAGGCAGTGGCGGAGATGTAAGGACGCACGGCTCATGCGTCCGCTCAGCACAGCACAAACAACTTTTCCACCCGTTTACGCATCAACTGTCAACTGAAATAGGAGCGGACGCACGAACCGTGTGTCCCTACATGCGTTCGAGCAGTTTGTCCTATCACCATTTTATCCATCAATATGGCTGTGATTGGGGTGTAGGGACGCACGGTTCATGCGTCCGCTCAGCACAGAACAAACAACTTTTCCACCCATTTACTCGTCAACTGTCAATTGAAATTCGAGCGGACGCACGGACCGTGCGTCCCTACATACATTTAAATGGTTTGTAATCTCAGCCATATTGCACGGTAAAATGGGCCATATTACGCGGTAATCTCAGCCATATTGCGCGCTAAAGTGGCTGAGATTGGAAAGCAAAAGGACAAGACAAGAAAACCGGAAGCCCTATGCCAACGCCTTATAGAAGCGTTGAACACGGAACCTCCGGACATGGTTTTCAAGCAATAATTGTATGTTTAACCTCTGAAATAATGTTGTTTACCACTCAATCCGATTATGATTGAAGCGTTCTGGCCAAAGGTGGAGCGCATAGACGTAGTGATGAAGGTCGTAGATGGCTGCCATATGATCTACCCGTTGCTTGAAGTTATTGAAGTTTTTCTGCCCATTCGAGGTCCATTGCACCTCGCAAAGAGCAGCCATACGCGGTAAAACTGCATACTCGGCACGGTTGGGATAAGCCACATACTCACTCCAAAGGTTTGCTTGTGCGCCCAAAATATGCTTGCGAGCGTCTGCAGGCATCGTCTCAGGTGCAGGGTCTAAACTGTAAACCTTCTCTACCGTGAGAAGCGGATGCTGTCCTTCGGGCTCCGTATTCTCGTCTTTATTCTGCCCATAATCAAAGTAACAGTGTGAAGTGGGAGTCATAATGACATCGTGTCCCAGCTTTGCACCGCGCTCTCCCGGCTCAATGCCGCGCCAGCTCATGATGGTTGCGCTCGGATTGATATCACCTTCGAGGATTTCATCCCAGCCAATGATTTTTCTTCCCTTGCCGTTGATATACTTTTCTACGCGGTTGGTGAAGTAAGCCTGCAGCTTATTGAGCTTTAAGTTCTGTTCGGCGGCGACCTTTTGACATTTCGGACATTCTCCCCAACGCGTGGTTGGCGTCTCATCTCCGCCGATGTGGATATATTTCGCAGGGAAAATGTCGGTCACTTCATCAATGATGGCATTGACAAACCGGAACACTTGCTCATTACCTAAGCAGAGTACGTCCTTATAAATACCCCAAGCGTGGCCCACCTCATAAGGACCTCCCGTGCAACCAAGCTCGGGATAGGCGGCCAAGGCAGCCTTCATGTGACCCGGCATGTCTATTTCGGGAATGACAGTGATGTGCCGTTGGCGCGCATACTCCACGATATCCCTTGCATCTTGCTGTGTATAGAACCCTCCATAAGGCTGTCCGTCGTCGACATCTGTGTTGTGTCCCATGATGGTGCCTGTGCGTTTGGAGCCAATCTCCGTCAGTTTGGGATACTTTTTAATCTCAATGCGCCAGCCTTGGTCGTCAGTCAAGTGCCAATGAAAGGTGTTCATGTTGTGGAGTGCCAGCAGATCTATAAACCGTTTCACGAAATCTACCGAGAAGAAATGGCGTGAACAGTCGAGCATCATGCCCCGGTAAGCGAAGCGGGGCGCATCGGTTATCTCTGCAGCCGGCAGCATGATAGGCTCCGAACTCCCTGCTTTAATGATGGGAAGTGACTTACGAAGCGTCTGAATGCCATAGAAAATGCCGGCCGGAGTGCGCCCGCTGATGACCAGTTTCTTGGGAGAAACGGAGAGTTTATAGGCCTCGTCGCCTTGCATTTTCGGGTCGATCACGAGCATGATGGCTGGTGTTTTCACCTTGGAAGAGCTGCCGACAGAGAGCGACAGCCCCGTTGTTTCCTTGATATAGTCGCAGAGGAAACGTGCATTTCCCTGCATCAAGTCGTCTGACGAAGTACAAATAATTTGCGTTGTCGGCAGCAAATGGAAAGGATTTCCCTTACTCATTGTGATTTGTTTCGGCAGCGGAATGACGTGATAGTCGGCTTCTGCCGCGCCAACCTGCAGGAGAGAAGCGCAAAGCGCCATTACCATAAAGATTTTTTTGTGCATAAATAGGTTTTTAATGTTCTTTTTATTTTAATTTAAACGCTGTCAGTTTCGTTTATGCTTTGCCCGCATCTTGATTCTTCTTTGTGGCATCCGGATAGGTAAAAGGAACGAACCACGTTATCAGCAATGCAGGAATGGTGCATACCAATACGACAAGGAAGAAATGTTGATAGCCAAGTTTGTCGCTAATATAGCCGCTCATCATTCCCGGAAGCATGACGCCAAGGTTCATAATGCCACTGGCAAAGGCATAATGTGCCATCTGATGTTTGCCCGGTGCCACCTGTTGCATCATGAAAAGCGACAGTCCTACAAAGCCAAAGCCATAACCGAAGTATTCCATAACGATGCCGCCGCCTATCAACCAAAGGCTTTCAGGCTGATAAAGCGCCAAGAACGTGTAGGCCACGAAAGGGATATTGAATACCAATGCGAGTGAGAACAGGCTCTTCTGCAAGCCTCTCCACGCGATATAATAGCCGGCAAGAATGGAGCCGATGACAAAGGCTGCAGCCCCGAATGTGCCATAGTACAAGCCTATCTCCTGTTCGCTCAGCCCCAAACCCTGCTCGGCACGCGACGCTTTCAGGAAGAGTGGAACGATTTTCATCACAAATCCCTCGGCAAAACGGTAGAGAATGATGAAGCAGATATAGTAAACGATGTGACGTTTTGTGAAGAATTCCAAGAAAACCTTCAGCAATTCGTTCAGGGAATCACGCAGGGATACAGGCGCATCGTCAGTCTCTTGCTTTGTACCGGGAAGCATAAAATAATGATAAATGCCTACAGAAGCCATGATGAATGCGATGATGAGCATGATAATCATCCAAGCCTTAGCCACGCCGAACAGCTTAATGAACGTGCCGGCAAGATAAACCAACCCGCCTGTTGCTGCAATCTTGGCGATGTTGTAGAATGCTCCTTGCCAGCCAATCCAGCGTGCTTGTTCCTCATTGGAGAGCACTGAGATGTAAGTTCCGTCAGCAGCAATGTCGTGTGTGGCCCCACTCAAGGCGATAACTGCAAGGATGGCAATGGTAATGGCAAAGAAAGAGGGCAGCTGAAGGGCAAAGGCAACCAATGCAAAGAGCACACCTGTGAGGATTTGCGTGAGGACAACGAAGAACTTTTTGGTCTTGTAAATCTCCAAAAACGGGCTCCATAGCGGCTTCAGTGTCCATGGAATCATAATCAATGAAGTCCAGAAAGCAATCTGACCGTCAGAGACTCCCATTCCTTTATACATCAATGCACAGACCATATTCAGCACAACGAAAGGCATTCCCATGGCAAAGTACAATGTCGGCACCCATGTTGCGGGGCTATGTAGGCTTCCGTTGACCGATGTTTTTGTTGTTAGATTGTTCGTTTTTGGTTCCATTTATTTGTCAGACTTCTGATTAAAAGGCACTCAAAGGTACACATTTACTTACAAACAATGTTATGTTTAACTTTAATTCACTACCATTACCCGTCAAGTTGGTTGGAATATTATATTTTTGCCATAGATTATCCAACAAATGAACCAACAATCGTTACCCGAATTGATGAGACTTAACGCTTATACGCTACTGATTAAAGCTGCAATGACGGCAACATGCCTGTTGTTTACTCCCTTTTTACAGCCTAATCTCCATGCGCAAGAGAACAATTTTGTCGTCATCGACCCGACGGATTCCCCCGCCGAAATCGTCAAAAAGGCTGCCCGTGTGGTGCCATCTGCACGTCAGTTCAACTGGCAACGGCAGGAACTCACGGCCTTTCTTCACTTCGGTGTGAACACATATACGGGAAAAGAGTGGGGAGACGGAACGGAATCGGAGGCCATTTTCAACCCAACAGCCCTCGATACTGACCAATGGATACGTGCATTAAAGGCCGCCGGGTTCAAGTGTGCCATTCTTACTTGCAAGCATCATGACGGCTTTTGCCTGTGGCCATCGGCTTATACGGAGCACAGTGTGAAGCATTCTCCGTGGAAGAATGGCACGGGCGACGTGGTTCGCGAGGTGAGTGAGGCGTGCAAGAAGCATGGCATGGCATTCGGTGTCTACCTTTCTCCGTGGGACCGTAACTCAAAACTGTATGGAACAGCGGCCTATAACGACTATTTCGTCAGCCAACTTACCGAGCTACTCACGCAATATGGCAAGGTGAGCGAGGTGTGGTTTGACGGTGCTTGCGGTGAAGGAGCGAACGGAAAACGGCAGGAATACGACTTCGTTCGTTGGTATAAAGTGATCCGAAAGCTCCAACCCGAGGCCGTGATTGCAGTCATGGGGCCTGACGTTCGCTGGGTAGGTACGGAGTCGGGACGCGGCCGTGCAACGGAATGGAGCGTCGTTCCGAAGGACAATCTCGACCAAGAAGCCATCGCAAACCACTCACAAAAGGAAGTGTTGACGCAGCCTGTGGGCGACATGACGGGCCAAGACCTCGGCAGTAGAAAGGTGATTGAGAAGGCAAAGTCGCTCGTTTGGTATCCGGCAGAGATAGATGTGTCTATCCGTCCGGGCTGGTTCTATCATCAGAATGAGGACAGCAAGGTGAAGTCGCCAAAGGAGTTGATGGACATTTATTTTACTTCCGTGGGCATGAACGGCGTGCTCTTGCTCAATCTTCCGCCCAACAAGGAGGGCAGATTGGCCGAGGCCGACGTTGAAAGTCTGCGCGGTTTCCGCCGGTTGTATGAAGAAACGTTCGCCCGGAACCTGCTTACCGATGCCAAAGTGACGTGCAAGGTGGCCGAAGGTAGGCTACGTAATGTCACAGACAACAATTATGACACCTCTGTTTCGCCCGATATGAAAACCGGAAAAGCCGTTTTTCACTTCGTGTTGAAGCAGCCCGTGACCTTCAATGTGCTTTCCGTTCAGGAGGATATTCGCCGCGGACAACGCGTTGAGCAGTTCATGTTGGAAGTGAAAGACGCCAAGGGTACGTGGCAGAAAGCGGCCGAAGGGACGACTGTCGGCCACAAACGCCTGCTGAAGTTCCCCGTCCGGACGGCAAAAGAAGTGCGCCTTACCATTCAACAAGCGCGTGATGTCCCCGCAATCTCTGAGGTTGGGCTGTATCACCTAAAGGAATAGAAATTTTACCTTATTGTAATAAGGCTGTTCTTTGATGTATGATTAGTGGCAATAAACAAGACATCAGCGGCAAATGGAATGCATGATTGGTGTTCGGTAGCCCTATTTACGTCTTTATAAGCATTGTTTAACGACCTATGATTTATAGAAACGAATAATATGTTAATTCGTTTCAAGAAGATTTACAAATGACTTTGTCAGTTTTGCGAATTTGGAATGGTTTCCTTCTTTGCCCAAAATAATGCCCAATTTACGAGAGTTTAAAACTTAATGATTATCAAATTGTTGCAAAAATAAGCCTATTTTTGACACAAAATGCAATTAAAAAGCCTTGCGATTTACATCAAATTACCTTACAACTTACATCAGATTACTCCGCATTTTTACCCAAATAGCATTGCAATCTCATTGAGATTGCAATGCATTATGAATGAAATTGTAAGCAAAAAACGTTAAAATCAGGAAATAACATCTATTTTATCGTCTTTTTTCTTCTATTTGACAAAACTCAAAAACGTTAAAAACGATTAATTATATTTACAAAAAGAAACACTATAAATAGTGCTTCTCGTTAACGTTTTCATTATGTATATCCTATAAAATTGCAGACATCTCCGAGAAAATAGCGAGCAAGGGTCTCCATTTAAGCCCAATGAGCATCCCATGATGCACGATAATATTTGGCAATATAATTCATTGATTATCAATTAAAACGCGATATTAGAAGCTATCTTTCTTTTAGTATAGGATATATCATCTTGATATTTTAGTGCGTTTGGCTTGAAAAAGTTGAGCATGGTGTCTTACCTAAAATTCAGAATCTAAAAGGTTACAGTTTATAAACAGTAAAATTAAATTAATTACACATAGTTTTTGTTTACGTATGTTAAATACCGCATGCAATATACAAGCTGTTACAAATTTATATTATACATTTGTATTATCATTAAATACCTAAACAAAAATAAGAAAATAACGAAACCTGAATTTTGAGGCAGCCCCTTGCGAAGACTCGTAAGGGTTACTCTAAATAAATTTAAGTGTTAACAAATTTACAAGTCTAATGAAAACAGGAAAGATTCTATCAGTAAGTGTTTTCCTATCTTGCTGCTGTTTAGAAGTTTTTGCCGGTAATCATGTTGCTTCGGCTGAGAAATTCAGCAAGAATTTGATTGCTGCCGGCACGAATGTAACAGCAATGAAGACTCAGGAAACACAGCAGTCTAATGCCAATGTAAGAGTAACAGGTATGATTGTTGACAATACAGGTGAGCCTGTTATTGGTGCAACAGTACGTGTAAAAGATGGTAAGAGTGAGAGCAATGGCGTTATCAGTGACCTTGATGGCAAGTTTACTTTGACAGCTTCAAAGGGTGCAACGCTGCAAATCAGCTACATCGGAATGAATACGCAGGAAATTAAGGTCACAGGTAATGGTGAGCTTAAGATTACATTGCAACCGGAAGCACACACGATAGACCAAGTTGTTGTGACGGCTTTGGGTATCAAGCGTGCAGAAAAGGCTTTGAGCTACAACGTTCAAAAGGTATCGGCCGACGAGCTAACGCGTAACAAGGATGCCAACTTCGTGAACTCACTAAACGGAAAAGTAGCAGGCGTCAGCATTTCCAAGAGTGCCAGTGGCGTAGGAGGTGCAACACGTGTCATCATGCGCGGTGCCAAATCTATTGAAGGAGACAATAACGTTTTGTATGTCATTGATGGTATTCCACTCTTTAACTTCAGTGGTGGGACAGATAGCGGCATCATGGGCGAAGGTCGCGTCAGTAGCGAAGGTATTGCCGACCTAAACCCCGAAGATATTGAAAGTATTAACGTCTTGGCTGGCCCTTCTGCTGCAGCACTTTATGGAAGTAACGCCGCTAATGGTGCAATTCTTATCACAACAAAGAAAGGTAAGGAAGGAAGGGTTGAGATTGCGTTCTCGAGTGCAGCCGATTTCAGTTCTCCATTGCTGATGCCCGAGTTTCAGAATAGGTATGGAAACAAGCAAGGTTCGTATGAAAGTTGGGGTGAAAAGCTCGCAACTCCCAGTTCGTATGACCCGAAAAAGGATTTCTTCCGCACCGGAACGAACTTCATTAATGCCCTAACTGTGAATGCAGGTAACGAAATCAACCAGACGTTTGCCTCCATAGCGACTACCAATTCACGAGGTATCGTGCCCAACAACACCTATGATCGCTACAATTTCACGGTTAGAAATACGACCAGCATGTTTAATAAGAAGGTGCAACTTGACCTTGGTGCTTCTTATATTAAACAGAAAGATAACAACATGGTATCACAAGGAGAATACTGGAACCCTATCGTTGCAGCCTATCTTTATCCTCGTGGCGAATCGTTTGAGAGCATAAAGACTTTCGAACGCTATGACAATGTGAGAAACTTCCCCACACAATATTGGCCGATTAGCGATAGTCGATATGCCAACCAGAACCCTTATTGGACGGCTTATCGCAACTTGGCGCCCGATGACAAAGACCGTTTCATGTTCAACGCGGGGCTCACCTACAATGTATTTGATTGGTTAAGTGTAGCGGGTCGTGTGCGTTTAGATCAAACTTTCATGACGAGCGAGCGCAAGATTTATGCCTCTTCGTTTGATTATTTTGCTAAGAAGAATGGTGCTTACGACTATTATAACTACAAGGATCACCAGACTTATATCGATGCTATCGCCAATTTCAACAAGCGTTTTAACGATTTCAGCATTGCGGCCAACGTAGGTTATAGCTATTCTGATTATGCATCGCTCACGCGTGGCTATGGAGGTAATTTGGTATTAGTGCCCAACAAGTTCTCTTTACAGAACATAGACCCTGCCGATAGCAAAGTGCGCGAGGCCGGAGGTGACTCGAAAGTACGCAATGTTGCAGCCTTTGCAAGTGCCGAAGTGGGTTGGAAGAGTATGCTTTATCTTACTGTAACAGGAAGAAATGACTGGAACTCACGCCTTGTCAACTCATCAGAAGAGTCTTTCTTCTATCCTTCCGTGGGTCTTTCGGGCATCATTTCTGAGATGGTGAAGCTGCCAACTTTCATTTCTTATCTGAAAGTTCGCGGTTCATATACCGAAGTAGGTTCTCCTGTTTCCCGTTCGGGTATGACGCCGGGAACCATCACAACGCCTCTTATTGGTGGTAGTTTGAAGTCGACCGACATCTATCCTTTCACTGATTACAAGGCTGAACGCACGAAATCTTATGAGGTAGGATTGACCGCTCGCTTTTGGAACAAGCTGTCCTTAGATCTTACTTTGTATAAGTCTAACACCTATAACCAAACCTTTATCGGCGATTTACCCGAGAGTTCTGGTTATAAGGCAGTATATCTTCAGGCTGGTAATGTAGAAAACCGAGGCATAGAAATGGCCTTAAGCTATAATGATAACTTTGGTGGAGTGCAATGGAACTCTTCGTTGGTATATGCTAAGAACATCAACGAAATCAAGGAAATGGTGAAAGATTATTATCATCCAATGAGTCCGAAGCCCATCAATATCCCTGAAGTATCAAAAGACAAAGGCCGCGTTTTGCTGAAAGTTGGTGGCTCAATCAACGATATTTATGCGCGCAAAGTATTAGCCAAAGATAACCAAGGTTTCGTGAATGTGAGCCCCTCAGGCGGTATTGGCTTGGAAACAGTCGACCCTATCTATTTGGGAAAGACCACTCCCGACTTCACGATGGGTTGGAATAACAGCTTTACTTATAAGAACTTTGGTCTGAGCTTCTTACTCAATGCACGCTTTGGCGGCGTTGTGACATCGTCGACTCAGGCTCTGTTGGACCGCTTTGGTGTATCAAAGGCTTCGGCAGATGCTCGAGATGCCGGAGGCGTTATGCTACCCAATCAAGGATTATACGATGCAAAGAAATACTATATGCTCACAGCTACGGGAGAAAACGATCTCGCCGGTTACTACACTTACAGTGCAACGAACGTGCGCTTGCAAGAGTTGACGTTGAGCTATAAGTTTGACTCACGTTGGTTTAAGAACATTATCAAGGACCTGACCCTCTCTTTCGTTGCCACAAATCCATGGATGATTTACTGCAAAGCACCTTTCGATCCAGAGCTTACAGCTTCAACAGGCACTTATGGGCAGGGAAATGACTACTTCATGCAGCCCAGTTTGAAGAGTTATGGTTTCAGTGTTAAATTCAAATTTTAATCGAATATGAAGATGAAAACGAAAACATATAAATATATCGTAGGTGCCCTTGCACTATCACTGCTCACTGCCTGTGATTTCGAACGGGTCAATACGAATGAGTTTGAGCTGCTTCCTGAGGAAGGATTGATGGATGGTATTTCCATCGGTGGTCCCATTACTGCAATGGAAAAATGTGTCTTCCCAGTAGGAACTCAGGCAGACGGAACTGCTGTCGTGAACAGATATCAGACCGCTTATAACCTTGCGGCTGATTGTTGGAGTGGGTATTTCGGCCAGAATAATAACTGGGGAGGCCCCAACAACCTTAACTATTTCCTTAAAGATGGTTGGGTTGCATCGTCCTATGCGGAAGCTTACTCAACAATTGTACCCCTTTGGCAGGATCTTAAAGGTAAAACCGAGACGCAGTTCCCAGAAGCTTTTGCTTTAGCTCAAATCTTAAAAATCTCAGCTTGGCATAAAGCAACCGATATGTTTGGTCCTATTCCTTATAAACAAGCAGGTAAAGGACTCATCACGGTGCCCTATGACAGTCAAGAAGAGGTATATAAAGCTATGTTTAAAGAGCTCACATCAGCTATTGATGTGCTCACAAAGTATGCCAATAATGGTACAACGACACTCTTACCTAATGCCGATGCCGTTTACGGAGGTGATGTAAAGAAGTGGGTTGTCTATGCCAACTCGTTAATGCTGCGTTTGGCTATGCGTGTGTACTATGCTGATGCTACGCTCTCAAAACAATATACCATGCAAGCCATTCAACATCCTTATGGTGTGATGAAGGGCAAAGACGACGAAGCAAAGATGGAAAAAGGAGCTGGATTGGTATTCAAAAACAACCTCGACGACCTCATTAATCAATACAATGAGTGTCGTATGGGGTCGTCAATGCTGGCTTACTTGGGTGGCTATCAAGATCCTCGCTTACCCAAATACTTCAATACGAGTACACTCTCGCAAGCAGTTACCGTTGGAACATTTGGAAAATATATGGCTGTACCAACCGGTCACGATGTAGCTTCTAACAGCACCTTTAAGAACACCTCACGCCCGGCGATTACAAATGCGACTCCTACCTATTGGATGCGTGCCTCCGAGGTCTACTTCTTGTTAGCAGAAGCAGCATTACATGGCTTTTCTGTTGGACAAACAGCAGAAGACCTCTACAAAAAAGGCATTGAAATGTCTTTTGAAGAGCATGGTATTGCTGCCTCAGAAGTATCAAGTTATATCAACTCGGGACTCAAACCTTCTGCTTATAGTCTGCATGTTTACACACCAAGTGTAAATGTTAATGTAGCAGCCGTTTCGGAAGCGACCACTGAATGGACAGGAACCGATGAAGAAAAGTTGGAGAAAATCATGATACAGAAGTGGATTGCCCTCTATCCCAATGGGCAAGAAGCATGGAGCGAGTATCGAAGAACGGGCTATCCCAAACTACATAGCGTAGTAACCAACTACAGTAACGGCGAGGTAGACAGCGAGATTGGCATTCGTCGTATGCGCTTCCCTACCAATAAAGCTACTTCACAAGAAGATCTTACAAACTTAGAAAACGCCCGAAAGCTACTTCGTGGCGGTCAAGACAAAGCAGGGACACGCCTATGGTGGGATAATAAAAATCATTAATCCTTAAAAGAAAAAGACATGAAGATATTCAAATATGCAAGTCTGTTGCTATCGCTTTGTGCGGCATTCACGTTCTGCGCTTGTAGCGACATGACTGAAATAGAAAATAAGCCCTATGATCATATAGGTGGCTACAATACGATGAACAACGCTGAAAGTGAGAAATATTATGCCGACTTGAGAGCTTATAAACAACAAGCTGTGAACTATGGTCGCCCGGTTGCTTTCGGTTGGTATTCCAATTGGTCGCCTGCCGGAACCTATCGCCGTGGTTATCTCACTTCAATGCCCGACAGCATGGATATCGTTTCGATGTGGAGTGGCGCGCCCAATCGCTTCACCATCACACCCGAACAAAAGGCTGATAAGGAGTTTGTGCAGAAGGTAAAGGGGACGAAGCTGTTAGAGGTGACACTGTTGTCGTATATCGGCAAGGGAAGAACGCCACAGTCTGTTTATGATGAAGTAGAGAAGCAAGCCGAAAAAGAAGGTTGGGCTAATGATCTAAGCCGTGTTGAAGAGGCCAAGAAAAAAGCTCGCTGGAAATTTTGGGGCTTTAATGGTGTCGTTGGTTCCGACAATCACAAAGAGGCTTTAGCACGTTTCGCCAAGGCATTGTGTGACTCTCTCGTGGCCAATGACTGGGATGGTTACGACATCGACTGGGAAATCGGAAGCGGAGTCTTTGATATGGACGGCACGTTGAGCACCAATGCAGACCTCATTTACTTGGTAAAAGAGATGAATAAATACATTGGTCCAAAGAGCGATCCCGAACATAAGGGGCACCGATTAATCTGCATCGATGGTCACTTCAGTCCATTGACCAAAGCCTTAGATGGCTATGTTGATTATTGGATTGATCAGTCATATGGACGCATGACTTACTTCGATTACTACGACATCGACCCCAAGACCATCATCACTACCGACAACTTCGAATCTTCGTTCAAGTCGGGAGGTGTACTGTTGCGTCAGGCTAAGAGCATGCCCACTAAAGGATACAAAGGTGGTGTCGGTGCTTATCGCTTCGATAACGATTATGATAACACACCGAATTACAAGTGGATGCGTCAGGCTATTCAGATTAATCAACAAGTGTTTAAAGAAAGAATGGGAAACGCTTCTCATCCTTAAGACATGAAACGAACGTATCATTAAAAAGAAAATAAACATGAATAAGCATATTTTTAAACATATCGCTATGGGCATCGCCGCATTCTGTGTGATGAGTTGCCAAGACAGTGAGAGCGATTTGCTAAAGCCAAAGGCTTATTTTGAGAATAACTTGCAACAAGTTACAATGCCCAGCAGTGGTAACACCTTAACTGTCGATATCACAGCACGCATTTCAAACAAAGTGAATTCTGCCGTTGCCGTATCCTATTCTTTGGCCGATCCCTCGTTGGTTGCTGCCTATAACAGTAAATATGGCACCAACTATAAGACATTTAAGAATGAAGATGCTGCTTTTACCAAGGAAGCCTCATCGGTAGAAACCGGGAAACTCTATGCAGAAAAGGTGTCTTTAACGCTCAAAAACCTTGATAAGCTGGAAGAGGGTAAAACCTATATGCTACCTATTCAGTTGCATTCAAGCTCGGTTCCCGTTATTGAAGGCGAGGATATTGCATACATTTTAATGGCAAAGCCCATCAAGATTACAAAAGCAGCCTTGTTCTATAGCGACTATGTTTCTGTGAAATTCCCCAGCGGAACGCTATTTAAGTCCTTCACCTTTGAGGCCTTAATTAACTCTATGTGGTTCGGAGACAACAGTACAATTATGGGAACAGAAGGCTTAATGATACTCCGTGTAGGCGATGAAGGTGGTGGAATCCCTTCTGGAATTTTGCAAGCCGCAGGCCGTCAGCACTACGAAGCCCCCGAAAAGCTGCAAATCAACAAGTGGTATCATTTGGCATTAACCTATGATCAAGCTTCAGGTAAGACTGTAATGTATGTAAATGGTGTGAAATGGGCCGAGTCTGCATGGAATATTCCAAGCTTAGACTTCAATTCAGACGTGGGCTTTAACATTGGGAAAATCCCCAGCTTCCCTTGGGGAGAACGCCCGTTCTATGGCTATATGAGTGAAATTCGCTTATGGAACGTAGCGCGGACTGAAAATCAAATCAAGCAAAACATGTTGGGTGTAGATCCTAAATCCGATGGTTTAGAGCTTTATTTCAAGATGAATGGTACTGAGAAAACAGGAACAAATACCATTACCGATGCTGCAAAAGGCATAGAATGCCGAATGAGTGGTATTGAAATTAAGCAGCTTGACGAGCCTCTGACAATGGAAAGTATCCACTAACTTTTTCAATAATAAGAGCCTCTCCCCCAGCCACTCCCCCAAGGAGAGGGGAGAAGCCCACCCCTAACCCCTCCCGAGGGAGGGGAAAATATGCAAATAGACCTTGCGAACACTTTAGTTCACAAGGTCTATTTTTGTTTATTATGTATTGTTCATCATTAGCCCGCAAGTTTGGGCTCCCCTCCCTCGGGAGGGGTTGGGGGTGGGCTTTCTCCCCTCCTTCGGAGGGGGCGGGGGAGGCTTTTGGCGCTTCTTCTCGCCTGTCTGGGGATCGCCCTTCTGGTCCGCTACGTGATGAGGGACCTCAGTCTCGACGTCGATCTCCTTCGGGAGGGGTTGCTGCATATGCCCGGTATCGTCATGGAGAACCTGGAGTTCGACCGGGAGGTCTCCGGGGACCGTTGGCGCGTCCGCCTGCCCCTTGCCGAGAAGCTGGGGGAGCGGGTGATGGTCCGTTCCATCGATATCCGCCGTCGGACGGAGTCCGGGGGCGAATGGTACTTTTTCGGCGCTCAGGGCGTCTATTCGCATGATGAGAGGGCGGCCGTGATCCAGGGGCTCCTGGGGACGCTCGAGACGCCGACGAGGGTGCTGAACCTGGAGAGCCCGAGGCTCGAGTGGCGCGAGGCCGGTAGGGAGTTCTCTTTTCCGCGGGGATTGACACTTTATGACGACGAGTTTGTGCTCAGGACCTCGGAGGCCAGTATGGACGAGAGCGGTGTTGTGGTTTTGGAAAAAGGAGGCACGGTCACATGGACGAAACCCTTGAGATAGTGGGTGCTCCGTTTTTGGGCGCTGTGAGTCGCCCCGGCGCGGGACGGGGCCGCCTGTTTTTGGCCGCACTCCTGGGGCTGTCTCTTTGGGGGGGTGCCTCTCTCTCGGTCTGGGCCGAGGGGGCCGAGCCCGGCAAGGTCGTCCTGGACGCCGACAGGGTGTCCTATAACGACGAGACGGGGCAGGCGAGCGCTGAGGGTAAGGCCGTCCTGAACTACGAGGGGGCGACGATACGGGCCGAGCGCATCGAGTACGATGCCCACTCTCAGAAGGTCCAGGCCATGCCCCTGCCTGGTGAGAAGGTAGTTCTCCAGGCCGGGGACAAGTTCCTGGCGGGGGACCGGCTGGACTACGACCTGGAGACGAAGGAGGGTGTCCTGTCCGGGGCGGGGACGAGCCTGCCCGTCGGGGCGGGGACCCTCTATGTCCATGGGGAGGAGATCGAGGTCCTTCCCTGGGACAGGGCGGTCGAGCGGGGGCTTGTCCGGGGGCGTCCGGGGCGTCCGGACGAGTACCTCGCGGAGTGGCGCAACGTCGTCCTGACGACCTGTGCCCTGGACCACCCGCACTACCGGATCGAGTCGAAGACCATCTCCTTCGTGCCCGGGCGGAGCGTCATCGCGAAGCGTCCTCGCCTCTACCTGGGAAACACCTACCTCTTCACCTCGCCCATGGATTACGTGGTGCGAATAGACCGCAGGGCCATGAAGTACTCGATCATGCCCTACCTCCAGAGCAGCGAGACGCGTGGGACGGGGGGCGGCATCACGGGGTCGCTCGCCTGGGACTCGGGGTCCCTCTCCGTCGGTGTGGCGATCTGGAGCAAGGTGGGGACGGAGTGGATGGCGGAGGTGGAGCAGGCTCTGGGCGGGGGGTTCTCCGTCAGGGGGGGCGTCGCTTATTCCTGGGACGAGCTGTGGGACGAGACGGTCTGGCGCCCCTACGCGTCCCTCTCCTTTGAGAGGGACGGCTGGCGTGCGGTGCTGGGCTGGTCCAGAAACGAGTATATCCAAGACCAAAAGGACCTGCGAGATGACTACAAGGGCCTGCTGGAGAGGCGCCCGGAGGTGGAGGTGCGCTCGCCGTGGTTTCGGATATCCCCCGAGTCCTGGGTTTCGCTCTCGGCCTCCTGGGGGTTGTACCGCGAGGAGACCACGGCCCTGCGGAGTGACGTGATCTCCCGCTGGGGCGCGGGGTTCCGCGGCTATTACGAGAAGAGCCTGGGGGCGGACGTGGACCTCTTCTCCAAGTCTCGGGGCGAGGCCTGGTTCTACGACAAGGACGGCGCGGACCAGCAGATGCTCTGGAGCCTTACGGGGCTTCGCTATCGGATCGGGGCGCTGGAGCTGGCGACGGCCTACGAACGCCGCTACGTCTGGGGCGAAGGGGCTATGTTGTGGGATCGCTACCGCGAGAGGGAGCGCCTCCACCAAAAGCTGCGTTTTCCGATGGGCCGGGAGGTCTTCGGCCTGGTACGGGGAAGTTACGACCTCGAGCAGTCCCAGATCGACGAGGTCGTCGAGCGTATCGGCGAGCTCGTGGGGGAGGGCTGATGGAGGCGGGAGAGGGCAGGCTCAAGCGTGCGGACTACGCCTCCACCCGACCGCAGGCGGACGGGGCTTGGATCCAGGCCGTCGAGGACGGGAGCCCCGCCTGGGAGGCAGGCCTCGAGCCGGGCATGCGCGTGGACGCCATCAACGGGCACCCCCTGCGCGACCTCATCGACTGGCGCTGGGAGGGGGCCGACGCCTACTGCGAGCTCGAGGTCTTCGACCCCGACGACGGCCAGTCCTACTCTTGCGAGCTCGAGCGCGAGCCCGGGCAGGACTGGGGCGTCGAGTTCACCGACGTGCTCTTCGACGGCATCCGCACCTGCGTCAACGCCTGCCAGTTCTGCTTCATGAGGATGCTCCCCGAGGACGCGCGCGCGTCCCTCTCGCTCAGGGACGACGACTACCGGCTGTCGTTCCTCCAGGGCAACTTCGTGACGCTCACCAACGTGGGGGACGGCGACCTGGAGCGAATCGTCCGGTGCCGCCTCGAGCCCATGAACGTCTCGATCCATGCCATATCGCCCGAGGTCAGGAGGTCGCTCATCGGCCCGCGCGCCATGAGGGGCGTCGAGGTGCTGGAGCGGCTCTGCGAGGCGGGGCTCGAGGTGCACGGGCAGATCGTGCTCTGTGCCGGCATCAACGACGGCGACGAGCTCAGGCGGACCCTCGACTGGGTGGAGGAGAGGCCCAACATCAGCTCCATGGCGCTCGTCCCCATGGGCTACACCAAGTACTCCAAGCAGTTCTCGGAGTCCTTCTCGGAGGACGTCGAGGCGTCGCGGGCCGTGGTGAGGCTCATCGAGCCCTACCAGGAGCGGGCCAGGCGGGAGCTGGGGCGCACCCGCTTCCAGCTCTCGGACGAGTTCTACGTGGACGCCGAGCTGCCCGTCCCGCCGGCCGAGACCTACGACGGCTACCCGCAGTTCTATGACGGCATCGGCATGCTGAGGAGCTTCCTGGACGAGGCGGACGAGCTCTGCCGCACGCAGGGCGGGCTCCTCAGTGGCCTGAGGTCGCGCCTCGAGGAGCGGGGCATGCGCGCGCTCGTCGTCTGCGGCGAGGCTGCGGAGCCCACCATCTCGAGCTTCTTCGAGCGGTGGTCGGCGGGTCGTGCCGGCTG
>ERZ772960.672-NODE-672-length-29414-cov-2.817126_pt1 | contig 29414 bp, 31 predicted proteins | sample MGYA00580678_ERZ772960 | MGnify/ENA primary metagenome ERZ772960 (study PRJEB29015, sample SAMEA2737930) | human oral metagenome | biome: human oral; feature: human-associated habitat; material: dental | place: China | collected 2059 ... | reverse complement strand
TCTTTGCGCCTTGGAGGATGCCTACATCCCGCGTCGCGCCCCACACGGGGCGCGTGGATTGAAACTGTCTTACCGAAAGGAGAATCACGTATGCCCAAACCGAGAACACCCATCAGCCTAGGCGTCAAACGCCTCCATCCCGACGCCATCCTGCCCGAGCGCAAGACAGAAGGCGCAGCTTGCTTTGACCTATGTGCATTGGAGGATGTCTACATCCCGCCGATCAACGCACAGGATAGTGCACACCTCGTACGCACAGGCCTTGCCTTTGACATCCCTCATGGATACCACATCAGCATTTACCTGCGCTCTTCCACCGGACTGTATACCAAGCTGCGCCTTGCCAACCAGACAGGCATCATCGACAGCGACTATCGCGGCGAAGTCAATCTCATCGTAGAGAATCTGGGGCGCACACCCATCCGCATCGCCAAGGGCGCACGCATCGCACAGTTCCTGATCGAGCGTGACCTGCCCGTCACCATCACCGAGGTTCAGACACTCAGCGAAACAGCACGTGGCGCAGCACCATCGGGCAGCACAGGGAGGGACATCTGATATGGCAGCTTATGACGAGCATTACAAGGGCGCAGTACAACCCATCGAGCTCATGCGGGCGCAGATGAGCAAGGAAGAGTTCATGGGATTCCTGCGCGGCAACATCATCAAGTACGCATCGCGGTGCGGAAAGAAAGACGGCATCATCAAGGAGACAGCAAAGCTCCTTCAGTACGCCGTGTGGCTGCACCAGACCGCAAAGAACGAGAAACTCAAAATCGACTGAAACAATACACCGATTTACTATTCTTTTGTCTCCCGAGGGCAAAGCCCGCCACGCCTAGAGCCACAAGGGATTCCATAGGTGGGACACGAGAAAGAGGAATAAAACGCCTTCCGCGAATCAATAAACCATTCACACACAGAAAGGACAAACACATCATGGCAAAGACAACCTACCGCAAAGGCACGACCGCCGTCGGAACCTTCAACTTCCCGCACCTCTTGGACACCGAGCAGTTCCAAGGCAAGGACACGGGGCGATTCGCCGTCTCCTTCGCACCGGACGACGACAAGGAACGCCAGCGGCTCCTCGCAGAGATCGACGAGGAGTGGCAGAAGTACAAAGAATCCGACGAGGGCAAGAAGCACAAGTACAAGTACGACTATGCCAATGGCACAACCACGTACAACGACGAGGAGTTCTTCAAGTACAAAATGACCCGCAGCATCAACACACGCAATCGTGGCGAGTGGGTGCGCCGTGTGCCCATCTTCGACGCATCGGGGCGCGAGATCGGCGCAGAGCTCAAAAGCATCGGCAGCGGCACGCGTGGGCGCGTCGCCTATGAACTCGTACCCTTCTACATGAACGACAAGAACTATGGCATCAGCCTCCGGCTCACAGGCGTGCAGATCATCGATCTCAAAGAGAGTGGGACAGCATCGGCGTCCTCCCTTGGCTTCGGACAGGAGGAGGGTTACATCTTCAGTCCGCAGGAGGACAGCGACACCACGCTTGACGTGTCCGGCATCGGCGACGAGGAGGAGTTCTGAGAGGGCTGCGTGGGGGGCGGTACAGTTATCGCCCTTCCCACGGACATCGCTCGGGACTGGAGGACAACATCGCCGCGCAGATCAAGGCACAGGGCATCGCCGAGGTCTATGAGCAGCGGCAGATACAGTACATTATCCCCGCGAGTGACCACATCTACACACCCGACTTCATCCTGCCCAACGGCATCATCATCGAGGCAAAGGGACTGTTTGAACTGAGCGACCGCAAAAAGCACCTGCTCATCAAAGACCAGTACCCGCACCTTGACATACGTTTTGTCTTTCAGAACCCGAAGCACAAACTCTACAAAGGCAGCACCACGACATACGCGGACTGGTGCAACAAACACGGCTTTGAGTACGCCGCCAAACTCATCCCCGCGTCGTGGTTCAAAGCCCGAAAGAAAGACACCACCGGACTGATCGCCAAACCAAAGAAAGAGAAGTGATACACATGTTGACATTCAAGGAGCGTGATGCAACCACAGGAATCCGCGTCGCATATACCAAGGCAGACATCCCGCTCAAAGAGTACACCAAACACGTCATGCGGCAGGGATGGTTTAGCGTTGGCTACCACTACATTATCCACCCAGACGGGCGCATGGAGGTCGGCATCCCCGCATCCCAGCACGCAGACCCCGCCATCGAAGGATGGCAGGACAGCGTATGCGTCCTCCTCATGGGCGTTGCAGACGGCGAGCGCACCGCCTTGCAGCGGGCAGCCCTAGACACACTCAGCCGCGAGCACGGCATCCCCGTAGAGGCAGACCAATGATCGCCCACCTCCCGTGCCCGGATTGCGGGAGCAGCGACGGCATGACCGACTACGGCGACCACACCTACTGCTTTGTCTGTGAGAAATGGACAAAGACAGGGGAGAGCGAAAGGAGAATTGCTGTGCACAAAGCCCTCATCCCACTGGGCGACATGGAATATCGCGCCCTCAGAGCACGCGGCATCCACGAGGACACCTGCCGTAAATACCGCTATACATGCAGCAAAGACACGAACGGCAGTCCCATCCAAGTCGCAGAATACGTCGGCGACGATGGGCGCGTCCTCTTTCAGAAAACCCGTGACAAAGACAAAAACTTTTGTGTCTTAGGCGCGAAAGCGCAGCGATTCTTCGGGCAGAACCTCTACCCCAGCGGCAAGAAACTCATCGTCACCGAGGGTGAGATCGACTGCCTCACCGTCTCACAGGTGCAGGACAACAAATACCCTGTTGTCTCCATCCCGTTCGGCTGCCAAAGCGCACACAAAGTATTCAAAGAAAACCTTGACTGGCTGCTTGGCTTCGAGGAAGTCATCGTCATGTTCGACAGCGACGAGGCAGGGCAGAAAGCCATCGAAAAACTCAGCGGCCTCCTGCCCCTTGGGCGCATGAAAGTCGCACGCCTCCCGCTCAAAGACCCAAACGAATGCTTGCTTTCCGGACACCCGGACTACATCATACGCGCCATCTGGAACGCCGACGACTACCGCCCCGATGGCATCATGAACGCCAAAGACATGCAGGACATCCTGCTCAAAGAGGGTGATGACCTAAAGGGCTACGAGTTTCCATGGGCAGACGACCTCACGCGGCGCACACAGGGCATACGGAAAGGTGAAATGCTCTTGCTCACAGCGGGCAGCGGCATCGGCAAATCCACCATCGCACGCGAGCTTGCCTACACCTTGCACATGAGAGATCACCTGCGCGTCGGCATGGTCATGCTCGAAGAAAGCCCCAAGAAAACCCTGCGTGACCTCATGAGCATCCACCTCAGTCGTCCCCTCCATCTCATGTGGAACGACAAAACAAAGGCAGAGGTCAAAGAGCACTATGGCGAGGTATTCGGTGACGGGGGCTTCCTCCTCTACGATCACTTCGGCAGCATCGAGAGCAACAGACTGCTGGACAAAATCCGTTACATGATCGTCGCAGGGGGCTGTGACTTTGTTGTCTTAGACCACATCACCATCGCCGTCACCACCATGGAGGACGGCAAGGGCGACGAGCGCAGCACCATCGACCGCCTCATGACCGCCCTGCGCAGCCTCGTAGAGGAAACAGGCGCAGGACTTATCATCATCTCCCACCTCAGAAAGACCGACAGCAAAAGCTGTCCCTTCGAGCAGGGCGGGAGCATCAGCATGGACGACCTTAGAGGGAGTGGCAGCCTAAAGCAGCTCCCCGACACCATCATCGCCGCCGAGCGCAACCAACAGGCAGAGGACGAGGGAGGGCGCAACAAACTGCGCTTGCGCTTGCTCAAATGCAGATTCACAGGCGAGACAGGCCTTGCCGACGCCATCCGCTTTGACAAAAAGACCAACCGCCTCCACCCCATCGACCCGCTCGACACCACAGACACCAAAGGAGAGGAGGACGCATGTCCATTCTAGTCCCGATTGCCTCCACCGGCATCACCTTCAGCGAAATTCCAGATCACACCGCCTACTACTTTGAGATAGGCAGCTGTACGAAATACTGCCCTAGCTGTCACAGCCCACACCTGCGCAACTGCATGGCACCGAACACACCGCTCAGCGTCATGGAGACAAAAGCAGAGAACGCAGCAGAGCAAGGCGCAGATGCCGTCCTGCTCATGGGAGGGACAACCAACCGACTGCATGAGAGCGACATCATACAGATGCTTCGCCGTCTCAGCGTCATCCTCCCTGTTTGTCTTTATTCCGGCAGCGACGATGCGGAGCGTGACCGTGACCTTGCAGAGCGAGGCAACGCCACATGGCTCAAGACAGGCAGCTACAAAGCAGAACTTGGAGGGCTCACCAGCCCCACGACCAACCAACGCTTTTACCGCATCGACTATCGCTACGCCAAAGATCACAGCGGAATCTACACAGGCACTGAGGCGGTATTTACAGATCTCACACATCTCTTTCAGAAAGGAGACACATGAAGAACATCCCGCAAGACATTATCGACAACCGTCTCAGCTTCATTGACAGCTACATCGCCGCGCAGAACGCCGCGAGCGGCAGCGAGGTAGACAGCAACGCCAACGTCACACACAAGACACTGGCAACCCTTGAAGCTGAGTTATACAAACCGCTCACCATCGAACTGAACCGAGCAAAGGTATGCGCCAAGCTCACCGAGCGATTCGGCAAGGACGTTGCCGAGGAATACCGCAAAGACCTCAAAGACCACCTGATCTACGTCCACGACGAGAGCAGCCTCAAACCCTACTGCGCCTCCATCTCCCTCTATCCCTTCCTCTTGGAGGGGACAAAGAGCGTCGGCGGCGTCTCGGGTGCACCAAAGAACCTTCAGAGCTTCTGCGGCGGCTTCGTGAATCTCGTCTATCAGATTGCCAGCAACTTCGCAGGGGCAGTCGCAACTGTGGAGTTCCTCCACATGTTCGACTACTTCGCCCGTAAGACCTACGGCAAGGATTACCTCAAGACGAATCAGCACGACATCGAGCAGGAACTTCAGGGCGTCGTTTACGCACTCAACCAGCCCGCCTCCGCACGCGGCGATCAATCCGTATTCTGGAACATCAGCGTCTTTGACAAACCCTACATGGAGGAAATGTTCGGGGGATTCTACTACCCCGACGGCACACAGGTCGATATGCAGAGCGTCCGCGCCTTGCAGCTTTACTTCATGGAGTGGTTCAGGAAGGAAAGACACAAGGAGCTACTCACCTTTCCAGTTCTCACAGCGAGCCTCCTTACCACACAGGATGGCTTTGCCGACCCTGAGTTCCGCGACTACTGTGCAGAGCAGATGAGCAAGGGACACAGCTTTTTTGTCTATATGAGTGACAGCGTGGACAGCCTTGCCTCCTGCTGCCGCCTTCGCAACGAGCTTGCTGACAACACCTTTAGTTACACCCTCGGCGCGGGCGGCGTCGTCACAGGAAGTGCACAGGTTATCACCATCAACATGCACCGCCTCATGCAGGAGTATGTCGTGCATAGGGACGTTGCAGCTTTTTCCTTCTATGCCCTTGAGCCTGTGATTCGATATGTGCACCTTTATCTCATAGCCTCCCGTATGGTGTATGAGGATTATATCAAAGCTGGACTGCTCCCCGCTTACACAGCTGGCTACATGGACATCGACAAACAGTTCCTCACCATCGGACTGAACGGTGTTGTGGAGGCGGCAGAATATCTCGGGTATGACATCAACAACAAGGCAAGATACAAACAGTTTCTTTCCGAGCTGCTCGCCGTATTTAAGGCAGAGAATAAGAAAGCCTTGCAGAAGTACGGCATCCGCTTCAACACCGAGTTCGTCCCAGCAGAGAACCTCGGCGTCAAGAATGCCAAATGGGACAGAGAGGCAGGATTTACCGCACAGCGCGACTGCTACAACTCCTACTTCTACCGCGTGGAGGATGAGAGCCTCACACCGCTCGACAAGATCGAGATGTATGGGAAGGAGATCACCGACCACCTCGACGGAGGCAGCGCGCTTCATCTCAACCTTGAGCAGCTTCTCAGCTTCACACAGGCAAAGCACCTCTTTGACCTCTGCCGGAAGAACGGCGTGCCCTATTGGACAACCAACGTCCTTTGCACCATCTGCGACAAATGCGGAACGATTGACCCCGTGACACGCAAGCAGTGCAAGACCTGCGGCAACACAGACCTTGACTACGGAACACGCATCATCGGCTACCTCCGTCGTCTCAGCAGCTTCTCTGACGGCAGACAGAAAGAAGCCGACAGGCGTTACTACAGCTGACAAACAAAGAAAGGATAATGCACCATGACAACCTTCCTCATTCGCCTCTGCGAAAAGACCTGCCTCCTCCTCATCTCCCTTTATACGCGGGTGAACCATCTCCGTAATGGTTACATACGACGTGCCATCTTACTGCGTCGTTGGGAGATTGATCGGCTGGACAAAGCAGACCTTGCGATGAACCAGAAGCGTCTTATCATCGAGCAGGAGATTGCAGCGCTCAACACTCAGTTCACGAAAGTGTGACATCATGCTCATCTTTGACATTGAGACAGACGGCCTCCTAGATGGCACCACGCAGATTCACTGCATGGCTGTCCATGACACATTGACAGGCAAGACCATCGGCTTTGACCCATCCACCATAGAAAACGGCGTGCATCTTCTCATGGACGAACTTGCACAGGGCAACACGTTATGCGGACACAACATCATCGCCTTTGACCTCCCTGCGCTGTCTAAAGTCTATCCCGACTTTGTTGTCTCCCGCGAGCAGCGCGAGCAGATCATAGACACCCTTGTCCTCAGTCGTCTCATCTACAGCAGCCTCGACACCATCGACCTTGGATTGATGCGGAGCGACCGCCTCCCTCGGCGTCTGTATAAGTCCCACAGTCTACGTGCATGGGGCTATCGCCTTGGTGAGTACAAGGGCGACTATGGCGAGCAGGAGGGCGCATGGGAACACTACACCCCCGAGATGCTCGACTACTGCAAACAGGATGTAAAAGTCACTGTAAAACTCTACGCGAAACTCATGTCTCAGCCCTACAGTACACACGCCATTCAGTTGGAGCATGCCGTTCAGTGGCTTATGGTACAGCAGGAACGCAACGGCTTCCCCTTTGACAAAGAGGGGGCAGAGCGTCTTGAGTGCACCTTACGGGAGCGGCAGGCCGTGCTCAGTGCACAGCTTACCGCAGCCGTCCCGCCCATCCCGGACAAACTCTTTATTCCAAAGAGAGACAACAAAAAACTGGGCTACAAAAAGGGCATTCCCATTCAGCGATACAAAGACTTCAACCCCAACAGCAGGAAGCAGATCGAGTACATCTTTCGTCAGATGCACGGTTACAGCCCTGCGAATCCCGACCTCTACGACGTGGAGGATGATGTGGAGAACTACATGAACTATCGCCTCAAGATCGACGACGAGACATTTCGCTTCATCAAGGACGACGAGAACGCCCCTGATGAAGTACGTTATCTTGCGGGCATCATGGAAGAAAGCCTCCTCATCACCAAACGCCTTGGGCAGATCGCCGACGGCACGAACGCGTGGCTCAAGGAAGTAAAGCCCGATGGGCGCATCCATGGACACGTCATTACCAACGGTACGGTCAGTGGCAGAGCCGCCCACGCCAGCCCCAACGTCGCCCAAGTCCCCGCCGTAGGCAGTCCCTATGGCAAGGAATGTCGTGCCCTCTTTTATGCAGGGGGATGGACACAGGTCGGCGTCGATGCTTGTGGCTTAGAGCTGAGATGCCTCGCACACTATATGTCAATCTACGACGGCGGGCAGTACGCCCATACCATCCTCAACGGCGACATTCACACCATGAACCAACAGGCGGCAGGACTGCCCGAGCGGAATCAGGCAAAGACCTTTATCTACGCCTTTTTGTATGGTGCAGGAGACGCCAAGATTGGACGCATCATCAAAGGGGACGCCGCCGACGGAAAAGCCATCAAGCGCAAATTCCTCAAGGCAACGCCCGCCATCAAAAACCTCCGCGACGCCGTACAGAATACCTTGGTAGAGACAGAGCGCGGCAAAGTCGTGCGCTGGAAACGCCATTACCTGCGCGGGCTTGACGGGAGGATTCTCCATGTACGCAGCCCGCACAGTGCGCTCAACCTTCTCCTTCAATCCGCAGGTGCGGTTATCTGCAAACAGTGGATTGTCCTCACCGACCAGATGCTCTACGAGCAGGGCTTACGGCATGGCTGGGACGGCGACTATGCCTTCATGGCATGGGTGCACGACGAATTTCAGTGCGCTTGCCGCACCCGAGAAATTGCAGAACTTGTTGTCTCCACGGCGCAAGCCGCCATGCGAAAGACACAAGAGATATTGGGCTTTCGGATGCAGCTCGACACCGAAGGCAAGATTGGAAAGAACTGGGCAGACTGCCACTAGGAGGGATGTTTTATGACAAGAGAGTTGTATCAGAGAGCAACGCGTCTGTTGGATGAACTAAAGGACTTACGTCATTTTGGAGAGATTATTCAAGAAGATACAGGGGCTGTGGAGGTAATTAGAGGCTCTGATTCTATTATGCTCTCGGTGCCTTTACGCAATATATTCCGCGAGTGTATTAGAGCCAGGTGGAGAAAAATTGAAGAAGAATTCGCTGCTTTATGAAAGTGAGGAGCATCATGATTAAACGCGAACTGCGCTGCCCGCGCTGCGGTAAAACACTTCTGCGCCTCTATGGCACAGCCCTGCGCCGTGTTGAGTGCACCTGCGGCTACCTCGTAGACCTCAAGACAAAAGAGCATGGGGAGAAGGTGCGCAGAGTATGATAACGAAAGTGTTCGACTATCGAAAACGTGGACATAAAGGGACGTATGTACTTTTCTGTTCGTCTCTCGTGTGGCCGCACCGAGGGTATGTGGAGATCTATTCCTCTTTACACTCGGCGCTTATTAGCATGAAGGACTTTCTGCGCTTCCCTCAGTCCCTTCATGACACCTCCGGTCGCCTTATTGCCTACACCGACGACGGAGAGGTCGTGATGTGCAGTGCCTAACGTCCACCTCATCGCCAGCACACCTGAACCACTGAGCGTCATCAAGACCGCTATCAGCCAGTGCTACCAGAAAGAGGCGACCGATGCCACCGTAAAGCACATCCTCAAGGCAGGGCATCTTTCTGTCTTAGAGCACACCAGTGCCAGCTTCCATGTGACATGCAGCCTCACCGTCCTCTTGCAGATGACGCGGCATCGCCACCTCTCCTTCACTGTGGAGAGCAGCAGAGGCAGCACTCTCAGTGGCGTGACGCGTAGTTACATAGATCGCATCGACCACTACAACCAGCAGACCATGACATTCTACAACGAGATGATTGCCGATGGTATCCGTCCTGAGGTCGCTGCGTATGTCCTGCCCAAGGCAGCGCTTTACCGTTTCGTCGTCACGGGGAACTTTCGGGCGTGGTATGAATACCTACCGAAACGCCTCTGCAAGCGAGCGAGTAAAGAACACCAGAAACTTGCGCAGCTACTGCATAACGAGCTGTGCCTCCTCTGCCCTGAAATCTTTTGTCATGTCAAAGCAAACTGCGCCATGTGCAACGAAAGGAGCTGCGACTTCCATGCCTGATGCACCTGATTACAACAGTACCTACGAACCCGAGGCGAACGCCGCCCGCTATGGGATGCGCGTCAACCCCAAGACATACCATGTGATGTCAACCCTTGAAAAACTGGGCATGAACCAGACGCGCTTCGGTGCGCCTTACTGCCCTTGCTTGCCAAACCACAGTGCGGACACCATCTGCCCTTGCCGCTACATGCGCGAGATGAAGGCGTGCCGCTGTGGTCTCTATGTTAGAAAGGAAAATGCAAAATGAATCCCTATTTTTTGCTTCACTGCCCATGCGGATGTTCGCGCCTTGCGATTGTCAGAGACGCGAAGAGCGGTGATTACGATGTTGAGTGTTGTGATTGCGAGGAGGTCGTTGCGAGGCTGCGCTCCTACGCACTTGACTTTAATAACGAAGAGGAGGGAACGTCAGATGACAATGCTACCCAGAGATCCTGACTTTTATTTCATCTCCTTCCTCTACCTTGGAATCGTGGTGCTTCTATGCGGTTAAAGTTTCTTGTAGACGCCGATATGGTCGCCTTTGCCTCCTGTGCATCAGCCACCCATGAGGCAGAATGGGACAGCGGTATCAGCAGCTACTTTGCCGACTTCGAGGAGGTCAAAGCGAACTTTGTCGAACGCCTCGACAGCATCGTAGAGACAGCTCTCAAGCACCACCAGTACACGGGGGACTATGACATCCTCCTGTGTTTGTCTGACCGCGAGGACAACTTTCGGCGACGCATCCTACCCACCTACAAGGCAAATCGCAAAGGACAGAAACCCCTCTGTTACTGGAAACTGATCGAGTGGATGGAGAAAGAGGGAGAGACATACACACGTCCCTCCTTGGAGGCAGACGACTGCATCGGCATTCTCTCCTCCATGGAGAAGAACAAAGATCAGTGCATCATCCTCAGTGGCGACAAAGACATGCGCACGCTTGCGGGATGGCACTATGACTTCCTGCGCGACATCTACGAGTACATCACCGAGGAGGAAGCAGACAAAAACTTTTTCCTGCAAACCCTCACAGGTGACCCCGTGGATGGCTACAGCGGATGCCCAAAGATCGGCGCAGTCAACGCCGCCCGCATCCTAGACAAAGACTGCTCATGGAACGCCGTTGTCGCAGCCTTTGAGAAGCAGGGACTTACCGCACATGACGCTCTCATTCAGGCGCGTGTCGCCCGTATCCTCAGAGCCAGCGACTATGATTTCAAAACGAAAGAAGTGAAGCTATGGACGCCCTCTACAAACAGCTGACCGAGAGCGAGATGAGCATGATAAAAGCCCGCCTTCTCGCGTGGCAGGAGCACGGCGACATCTCGTGGATAATGAGGAGGTATGGAGACATCAACTATGCCCTCCATGCACTCTTTATGCTCAGTTGCAGCGGCATGGTCGCAAAGTTTTACAAGCGCGGCATCTTTCAGGGCATCCTCGTCTTTGACGTTGGCGTCCCTTGGTGGACATCGCGGCGTGTCGTCTCTGAATTGTTTGTCTTAGCGACACCCGGCGTCGTGGGACTTCAGCGCGAAGCAATCGCAGAACTTGACGTAATCGCCGATCGTTATGGGGCAGACCTCATCGTCAGCGGCAACATGTTTCAAGCAAACAATGACCTGATTGGCAACGGCTACAAAAAGCTTGGCTACAGTCAGGAATGCAGTACCTATGTAAAGGAGGCTAACTATGAAGGATAACAGCGAGAGAGACATCCCGTATGTCTCCAACGACCTTTGTGTCTACCTGCGTGAGCGGTTCAGCTTACAGAACCTCTTAATGAACGACAGCGGGGACATGAAGGCAGAACGCTACCTTGGCTACATCGCGGGCATCAATGCCCTCATCATGGAGCTTGAGGCAATTCAGATCATGCAGGAGGAAAATGATGGGCTTCGTGAGTAACCTCTTAAAGACCATCCTGTCCCCCTCCATCCCTCAGGCATCGAGCCAGCAGCCCACCATCACAGGGCGCGACCTTGTGCAGCAGACGGAGAGCACAGACCCCGACGCCCCCGTCATGGGCGGCAGTAATCCGCTCCGACGGCGCAGAGGCATCGAATCCCTTCTCGTTCCGTCGGAGGACATCTACAAAGGAGGTAACTAATGGGAGGAGTAACCAAAGTATTTAAGAGCATCTTCGGGGGAGGAAGTGCCCCCTCGTCCGCACCGCCCCCCGCCGCCGCTCCTGCCCCCCAGACAACAGGGGCTTCGATGGAGAGTGAGAGCAGCGATGCGGCAAAGAAGAAGCGGCGCGGCAAACAGCTGCTCATGGTGCAGCCCGCAGGACAGGTAACAAACACAGGACTGAACCTATGAGCACCGAGCAGCGGACAACAACCGCCCGACAGCTCTATCAGAAGATGGAGAGTGTACGCAAACCCTACACCGACCGTGCAGAGAAATGCGCCCAGCTCACCATCCCTATGGCATTCCCAAAAGAATCCGATTCGAGCAGCACCAAATATGACACACCCTATCAGAGCATCGGGGCACGCGGCGTCAACAACCTCACAAGCAAACTCATGCTTGCCTTGTTTCCGCCGAACGCGCCCTTCTTTCGTTTGTCTCTGGGGGACGACATCAAGGCGCAGCTTTCAAGCGACCCTGCCACACAGCAGGAGTGGGAAGCTGCATTATCGAGCATTGAGAAGCAGATCACACAGTACATGGAATCGCATCAAATGCGTGTCACCATGAACGAGGCGATGACCCAGCTCATCCTTGCGGGGAACGTCCTCTTGTTCCTGCCACCAAAAGAAGGCGGGATGAAACTCTATCGCCTCAACCAGTACGTCATCGCACGCGACGGCATCGGGAATACCATCGAGATCGTCACCAAAGAAAGCATCGCTTATGGTGCACTGCCGCCTGAGGCACAGCGGTGCGTGGATGGAGACAACATAGAGGCACACAAGGCGATAGATGTCTATACGCACACCTACCTTGACGGTGAGAGCTACCAGTCCTATCAGGAAATCAACGGAGCAATCATTGGGGGCAGCGAACAGACCTATCCCAAAGACGCCTCTCCATGGATACCTCTTCGCCTACGCAAGATGGACGGCGAATCCTATGGGCGCAGCTTCGTCGATGAGTATTTGGGTGACCTCAAAACACTGGAAGCCCTCAGTAAAGCCGTCGCCGAAGTCGCAGCCATCGCCAGCAACATCATCTTCTTAGTGAACCCCAACGCCATGACACGCATCAGCGAACTGCAAAAGGCGAACGCAGGTGACTTTGTGCGTGGGCGTCTTGAGGACATTCAAGCCTTGCAGATCAACAAGACCAGTGACTTACAGATCACCACCACAGCCATTCAAAGCATCGAGTCACGCCTCTCGTATGCCTTCCTCCTCAACAGTGCAGTACAGCGCAATGCAGAGCGCGTCACCGCCGAGGAGATACGCTACGTCGCAAGAGAGTTGGAGGACACCGTCGGTAACATCTACAGCATTCTTGCCCACGAGCTGCAGCTTCCACTCGTTCGCCGCTTCATGAACCAAATGACGGGCACAGGGGCAATCCCGAACCTGCCGCAGGGCGCGAAGGGCGTAGAGCCCACCATTACCACGGGCATCGAAGCACTGGGGCGCGGACATGACCTTGCGAAACTGGATACCTTCATCCGCTACGCACAGGTATTTCCTGAGGCATTTCAGACCGCTGTCAAGCAGAACGAAATCCTCAACCAGATCGCCACAGCCCTTGGCATCGATGCTTCCTCCGTCGTCAAGACACAACAGGAGATTGAGCAGGAACAGCAGCAAGCCATGCAGATGCAGATGGCGCAGCAGGCCGTCCCGCAGATGATGCAGGGGCAGCAGTAACGAAAGGAGACAACAACATTGGCAGAAACGAACACCGAGACACCGGAGCAGCTGGCCCTTGACCTTGTGTCTACCACGCAGGAAACCACCACGGGGGCCATCGTGGAGACACAAAAGCCCGAAGTCCCTATGCCAGACCCGACCGCCCCGGAGCAGCCCCCGCAGGAGGAGGCAGAGAAGCCGCAGGACAGCGCAGCCGAGGCAGAGCGAGAATTCGCTAACCAGAAGCAGACGGATGAGACCATTAAGAAGGAGCTGACCGCAAAGGGACTGGACTTCGACGCACTCGCCGATGAGTACGACAAGACAGGCAGCCTCAGTGCAGATTCCCTTGCCGCCCTCGAAAAGGCGGGCTATCCCAAGCAGATGGTGGATGCGTACCTCGCAGGTCTTGACGCCATGGCAGACCGCTTCGTCGGTGAAGTTGTCAAGATGGCAGGGGGAGAGGACAGCTACAAGGCACTCGCCCAGTACCTTCAGACACAGCCGAAGAACGTCATTGACGGATTCAACGCAGCCCTTCAGAGCGGCAGTATGGCGCAGATTCAGCTTGCCATCAATGGCATTCAGGCCGCCATGACAAAACAGTATGGCACAGCCAACCCCAGCGTCATGGCAGGTCAGCAGGGGCGCGGCGCAGCGCAGGGCTATCAGACCACAGCCGAGATGACGAAGGACATGAGTGACCCGCGCTATCAGACCGACCCTGCCTTCACGCAGGAAGTCTACCGCAAACTTCAGAACAGCAGCATCTTTTAATCACACAACATTTTCACGCCCCTCGCAGGGCTTATTTTTTTTTGTCTTTTCCTAGAAAGAAGGAGATAACACTATGCCAAACGTAACGATTGCAAACCCCATGGCAAACCGTGGCGTCGTCGCAACGGACGCCGACAAACTCGCCCTTGGCCTCAAGGTATTTGCGGGCGAAGTCCTCACCGCATTCCAGAAGTCCTCTGTTACGAACGGCCACGTTCTTGAGCGCAGCATCCAGAACGGCAAGAGCGCACAGTTCCCCGTGTTCGGGCGCACCAAGGCGCACTACCTCAAGGCGGGGCAGAGCCTCGACGACAAGCGTGAGAACATCCAGCAGTCCGAGCGGCAGATCGTCCTCGACGGCCTTCTCACGGCTGACACCCTCATCTTTGACCTCGACGAGTTCATCGCCCACTATGACTTCCGCAGCCCGTATGCGGCAGAGCTGGGCAACGCCCTCGCCCTCTCCTACGACGCTTCCATCCTTGCCGAGTGTGCAAAGGAAGCCCTCAATACGCAGGAGAACGTCGCAGGCAACGGCCTCGGCGGCGTCATTGAGCAGACCATTACAGGCACGCCGGGCATTGACCGTGACACAGGCAACGCCATTTATCAGGTACTCCTCACGGCAAAGAGCAAGATGGCGAACAACTACGTCCCCGCAGGTGACCGCTACGCCTACCTCACGCCGGAGTTCCACAGTGCACTCGCCTCTGCCCTTGAGTTCCTGAACCGTGACTACGGCGCGGGCGGGACGATTCTTGAGGGCAACGTCATTCGCCTTGCTGGTTTTGATGTCATTGAGTGCCCGCACATCACGCGCGGCGGTGACGACAACGCCAACGTCATTCAGGGGCAGGGACACATCTTCCCCGCAGCTTATGCGGACAAGAACCCCATCGTCATCTGCCACAAGACGGCAGTCGGCGTGCTCAAACTGCGTGACCTCTCGATGGAGCAGGCACGCCGTCCCGAGTATCAGGCTGACCAGATCATCGCGAAGATGGCAGTCGGTATGGGCGGACTTCGCCCCGAGAGTGCCTTCCTCGGCATCGTCAAGAAGAAGTAAGACAACCCACCAGACGGCAGGAGGGGAGGGGAGACATCCTCTCCCTTTTTGTCTTATGCAATTATATGTAAGGAGGACAACCATTGATTACAGCAACCAGTAAACTCGACGCTATTAACATTATCCTATCCTCCATCGGCAGCGACCCTGTGAACACCATCAACGAAGAAATCGACGTAGACGTGGCAAACGCTTGTCGGATGCTCGACCGCGCGTCGCGAGACATACAAAGAAAAGGCTGGGACTTCAACACCTACACCCTGACCCTCAGTCCCGACCAGTACACAGGCAAAGTGCCATGGATACCGACCATCATCTCCTACCGCAGCATCGACGGCACACCATACGTCAAACGCGGCGAGAACTTCTACGACATTGAGAACCAGACCTTTCAATTCAAGCAGTCAATTCACTTGACCGCCATCATGATGGTGGACTTTGAGGATTTGCCTGATGCTTTCAAGAACTACATCGCAGCCCGCGCTGCCATGAACTTTCAGACACGCTACATGGGCGACACGGCAAACAGCCAAGACCTTGCGCTCAGCGTGCAGGAAGCCTATCAGGACATTGTGACCTACGACATGAACATGGGGGACTACAATATGCTGACCTACTCCGGCGTCACCCCTGCATTGGAGAGAAGCTGATGCTTTACTCACAGCAGGTCAAGAACCTTGTCTCAGGAATATCGCAGCAGCCTGACATCCTGCGCCTCCCCGAACAGCTGGACGAACAAGTCAATGGCTTTTCGACCGAGGCGGGAGGATTGCAGAAGCGCCCGCCTACCATCTTTGTATCAACCCTTCCCATCTCGATAACGACCTACATGCAGCCCCTCGTGCATTTTGTCAACCGAGATGAGAATGAACGCTACATGATACTGTTTCAAAACAGCCCCGACGGTGTACCCATCCATATATATGACCTGCAAGGACACAAAAAAGTGGTACGCATCACCGAGGACATGACCTACATCAACAACAGTTACCCGCGTAAGAACCTGCGTGTCATCACTATTGCTGACCATACCTTTATCCTTAATCGAAGCGTCCCCGTGCGCCTTGCTGCTTCAAAGACACAAGGTTCGTTTACGGAACAGGGAGCTCTATTCCATGTTAAACAGGGGCAGTATGGGCGCAGCTACAAGATTTGGGTCAATGACAAACTTGTCGCCGCGTATGACACACCAGACGGCAGCCGCGCCGAACATACCAAGCTCATTGACACAGGCACAATCGCCGCCAAACTCGGAGAAGCTGCCCAGAACAACGGCTGCACTGTGGAGATTGGCAACACATGGATACGCATAAAAAATGTCGGCACCATCAAGACACAAGATGGATTCAACAATCAGGCACTTGTCGGCATCAAGGATACCGTGCAGAAATTCTCCCTGTTGCCTGAGAGTGCACCTGACGGGTACATTGTCAAAGTCGCAGGCGACCCAAAAGGGAATGGTGCGGGCAGCTACTATGTGTCTTACAGTGCAGCGGAAAGCATCTGGAAAGAGTGCGCCGCCCCAAATATCCCTGATGCCTTAGACCCTGCCACCATGCCCCATATCCTTGTGCGGGAGGCAGACGGCAGCTTCACTTTCAAACGTGCCGCGTGGGGGAAACGAGAGACGGGGGACGAGGACAGCAACCCGCTTCCCTCCTTTGTCAACCACACATTGAACGATATTTTCTTCTACCGCAACCGTCTAGGATTTTTGTCCGGGGAGAATATCATCCTCTCGGAGAGTGCCGCCTACTTCAACTTCTGGATGACAACAGCCAACGACATCCTTGACACTGACTGCATCGATGTCCCCACGACCACCTCGCGCATCAACATCCTCAACTATGCCGTGCCGTTTAACCAGAGCCTCTACTGCTTCTCCGACAGTACACAGTTCATGCTCAGCTCGGACACCGTGCTCAGCCCAAAGAACTGCGCTCTGATTGAGGTCACAGGCTTCGCTTCCTCTCCTGACTGCCGCCCCGTGAACGCAGGGAAGAACCTCTACTTCACCGCCGACCGCACCACCTACACCAGTGTCAAAGAATACTACAACGTGCAGGACATCGCCGACGTGAAGAATGCACAGGACATCACAAGTCATGTCCCCAGCTACATCCCAAAGTCCGTCTATCAGATCGTCAGCAGCACCAACGACCACATCATGCTGTTCCTGACGGACGGAGACACAAAATCCCTGTTTGTCTATAAATACCTTTTTGTCAACGAGCAGCGGATTCAGGCATCGTGGTCGCGCTTTGATATGGGGGATAACGTCTATGGAGCCTTCTTTAACGGTTCTTCCCTCTATCTCCTGATACAGCGCGGAAATTGGCTGAGCCTTGAACGCATGGACTTTACCGAGCACTTGGAGGACTTTGGCGGGAGCGAGCCGTATCGCGTCCATCTCGACAGCAAAATTGTTGTCACCTCTAACGACTACGACTCTGCGTACAACACCACCACATTCAACATTGGGCGCATCTACCAGAACGGTAATATGAGGGAATACCATTGTGTCTTACCGAATGGAAAGTGTGTCATTGTCCCAAAAGACAAACTGATAAGGACGAATGAAGCAAACACCATCAACATCGTCCTCGAAGGAGACCACAGAGGGGAGAACGTTATCGTTGGCATCCCTTACGAATTTCGCGCACGCCTCAGTCCGATCTACATCCGTCAGGAGGACAGCAGAGGCAATACACGCGCCGTCACCAACGGACGCCTTCAGGTGCGCAGTGTCGATATGCAGTACAGTGACACAGGAGGCTTCGTTGCCAATGTCAAAAGCCGAGGACACACCTACACCTATACTGTCACCAACCGCAAGATCGGAACAATGGTATTCGGAGACAAAGCCCTCGTGGCAGGAACCCTCCGCATCCCTGTGCAGAGTGAGAACACCGCTTGCAGCATCACCATTATATCTGATTTTCCCTATCCGCTTGCCCTTATTGGTTTCCTCTGGAAGGGCAGCTTTGTACCGCGAACGAAAGGAGTGTAACAATGGGAGCAGTAATGGCACTCACCATGGGCAGTACTGCCATGCAGATTTATAACCAGAACAAAGCTCTCGAAGCACAGGGCAGAGCCAACGCCGCCACTGCCCGCAGCATGGTTTCCTCCATGAACCGCAGTCTTATGAACTACGAGCAGCAGCGGCGGGACATCTTCGAGGCAACCGTGGAGGAGGTGGAGCAGACACAGCTTCAGAGCCGCCGCCTCACCTCCTCCGTCGCCGCAGCCGTCGCCGAGGGCCTTCAGGGAGGTGGACGTACCGCAGACCTCCTCGTGCGCAGCAGCGAGGCAGACAAAAATAGAGCCGTGACAAGTGTCAAAGACAACTACCGCCGAAAGTCCAATGAGATTGACCTCAACAAAGAGGCGACCCTTCTTAATACCAAGGCGCAGATCAGCGGCATTCGTGAAGTGCATAAGCCCTCCTTCCTTGGGACACTTATGCAGTTCGGTACGGCGTATCTGGGAGCGCGGCAGCAGCAGGAGAGCATTGACCTCCTGCGCAAACAGAACGACGTGGACGGCAACAGAGCCTATGTGCCGTATGCCCCCCGCACCTACACACCGACCACCATCCCGAGCCTCTCGTTTGACATGGGCGACAAAGTATATAAGGCGTACAACCAGCCCTTTAACTTTGTGTCTTATTTCGGGAAACTCCCGACACAGGCAAAGCCCGTCTTTGACTTCACCTACAAGAACCCGTTCAGCCAAGACAAACAGATGATAAACCCATTCTAACCACAGAAGGAGAACACAATGCCAACACCTATATCCGCAGCCCTCGGAACAGAGCGGCAGTTCACACCGCAGCCCGAGCATGGCTACGTCGGACAGTACGTCGGTGTGTCTCCCGTCAACGTCAGCGCAAGCACCGCACACTATGACCAGCTTGCCCAGAACTTTGCGCAGCTCGGCGCAGCCCTCACAAGCTATCGTGTGTCTCATGAGCGGTATCTCTCCGAGACGGGACACATCGACAGCGAACGCATGATAAAGGGCATGACCGAGGCAGACATCAAGAAACTCAACGCCATCGACGCCGCACAGCAGGAAGGCTTTGCCGACTGTCTCAGCAACCCCTACTTCAAGGCACATGCGGAAAAACTGCGCGGGGGATTTTTGTCTACGGTCATGAAGAACCAGTATGACGAGAAGTACGCCCTTACCCCTGCCCGCAGTGCCGAGGAGGAAGCCAACCGCTACCGCAAATTCTCGCAGGACTGGCAGAGTGCCAATCTCAGCGGCGACCAAGCCCCCATCAATGAGATTGCCTTTAACACGGGCTTCAATGAGAACCAGCTTGTCAACATGGTAAACCTCATGGGCACATGGGAAAAGAAGAACTACGAGAACGAAGTCACCACTGTCATGTCCGCTTCCCAAAGCAAACTCAGTGACATCATCAAAGATTCTGCTGAGCTGCTGAAAACCAATGGTGCTATGACGGGAAAGACACAAGAAGTCTTTAACGAAGTGCGTCTTATGGGCTTGCCACTGCAATACAAAATGAAACTTCTCTCTGACTTCAGCGAGCAGCTGATTAAGACAGGACACCTCGACGAAAAGCGCCTCAGTCAGATGATGGACAACATTGTCGTCCAAACGAACCTTGACGGCAGTACTATGAAAGCCTCTGAGCTCCTCCCAATGATGCAGTACCGCACCATGGCAGCCGAGTACAACCGCCAGTTCCATACACAGGAAGATTACAACTGGATGCAGAGCTTCATCAAGAAGGGCAGAGCCGGACTGATGGACGCGATGAAAATCGTTGAGGGGGAGCGTATCACTGACCCCGAACTTGCCCGCAAGCATAATGCGTTCATCCCTTACATTCAGTCCAGAGTAGAGCAGCAGGAGAACGAAGCAAAACGGCTGCGCTACAACATGATGCGAGCCAAAGGGAAGAATGCCGGAGCAAAGAATGGAAGTCGCGGCACAGTCAAGGACGGAGAGACCATCAATGACATTTTGTCTGGTGTCTTAAATGGAGACGATATGGTCGGAGGGCTTCCGATCAACAGCTACAACTTTGACAAAGACGCTCTGTACAGTGCAGTCCTCCCTCTGGCGCAGCAGCTTACTGCGGATGGGAATTGGGAAGGACTAAACCGTCTCATGAACTACAGCAAGCTCAAGGACTTGCGAGGCAGTATCTCCGACAATCTGGCAACCACGCTCGCTCAGATTCGCCCCTCTGACGATGGCGGCGTCAACATCGGAGGTAATCCGCAGCTCATGGCGTTTGTCAAAGCGATTGCAACGAATCCGAATGCCGCCGCACATACCTTTGGCGGGGCACTGGCGACAGAGGGCAGAAAGATTCAGCTCTTTACTGACATGTATGGCGGGGGTGACGACGGCTTTGCACAGGGCTTACGCCTTTATGCAGAATCCAATGACACAGCCAAACAGAACCCAGACCTTCATACGAGCAACGTCACCGCAGGACACAACAGCATCGCAGGATACACGATTGACGGCGTCGCCAACTTCGGCGGCTATTCCGATGAGGCAGACTTTGGCTACAACTGCAACCGCTTTGTGGCAAATGAACTGGGGCAGGTATGGACAGCCCTCCTCGATACGGGAATGCCGGCAGAGGCGGCACAGCGGCAGATCAATCAGCTTGTGCGTCAGCAGTATGGCACGTACCACTATTCTGTCTTTCCTAAAAATGTTTACTACAACATGGGGACAGACAACAATGCAGTCTACTTCAGAAAGGGGCTGGACGCCGCCATCTGGGAGACATTGGGCGCTGATGGAACAACTGCGGATGCAGAAACCATCACCCTCACCTTTAACCCCAACACCCGTGTCTTTGACATCTACAGCAGCACCGCTGACAAACATGCTACCTTTACCACCAGTCAAATTCGGGACTATGGCATGAAAGCCTATGAGAAAGACACAAATGAAGGAACCCCAGACCCAGAGGCGTCCACGCTCGATATGGACAAAATCAATGAGGCGCGTTCTGTGCCAAAGCAATTCAACAATGCAGACAGCTATGATGACCCGTCCATTCTGGATGAATATGAAAGCGAATACAGTGAATAAAGAAAGGAGGCAGCCATGACCTTATATGAATCGGCATCGCAAGTCGCCGAAGCCGTTCATGTCCCCACCAGTATCATCTACGCCCAGTTCCGTCATGAATCAGAAGATGGGCAGTCTCCGCTTGCGCGTGAAGACAACAACTATGCGGGGGTAACTGACCCGAATGGCGGGTTCATGCACTTTGACAGCATCGAGGACTTCACCAATTATATGTGTCGCTTCCTTCCCAAATTCGGCGTGGAGGGTATTGATAACCCTGAGGACTATGCAGCACAGCTTCAGAGTGAGGGATACTATACAGCGGACTACAGCGAATATGTCGGCGGTATCCGCAAGTTTATGGCACAGGCACAGACAGAAGGGGGAGATAGAGGAGACACACAGGAAGATGATGTGTCTAGCACGGAGCTGGACTTCTCTGTCCTTGCCTCCAACCACCCCGGAGACAACTACACAACGGCACTCTACGCCGACGAAAATTCCGTCGGGCTTCAGCCTCATTCCATTCGAGGACTAAACCTCATTGGAAAACACATGAATGACAACTATGGCATCATGACACTAATTACGGGAGGTGCAGAGCGTTGGACGCATTCAGGCGGTGAACACAGTCACCACACAGGCGATAAAGCGGACATCGTTATGCAGGGAGTAACCCCTGATTCGGAGATGGGGCAAGACTTCATCTCCTTTTGTCATGATAATGGCTGGTCTTGTAATTATGAAAACGCTGGTACGGACAATGCGCACTGGGATATTGACTTCACTGGGCATGACAACCGTGACCCGCAGCCTGAAGGAAAGCGCAAAGGCTTTACGGGGAGCTTTCTCACCGAGGTCTTAGAGCCGGGCTATGATAGCCAGACATACGGGCGCATGACAGGAAACCATGACCCTGACACCTTCGGCGAAGGCTTCACGCCCCTCCCGTCGCCATCTGGTACTGTCTCGACGATGTTTACAAACTTCTGGGACAGCGTCACGGACAGCGGCATCGCCAAAGCGCTTGAGTACGCATGGGGCGGCATCGGACACAGCGGCAAATGGTGGTTTGAAAAGAAAGACCCCGTCACCCAAGAGGACATCGACTACGTGGCGAACGCCCTCCCGAATGACAAAACAGCCCAACAGTTTGTCTTGCTCAATGGACGCGACAGCGAAGAAATCCGTTGGCTCGTCAATCAGCAGCTTGTGGAGCAGAACCGCAAAGCCCTCGTGGAGAAGTGGCGGCAGGAGAATGAAAGCAGCATCGCAGGTGCACTCATGTACGCTGCGGGCGGGGCGGGCTACATCGTTGACCCGCTGAACCTTGTCCCGATGGGCAGCGCAGTCAAGGGCATGCAGATGCTCGGGCGTCTTGGCGTGGCTATCCGCAACGTCGGCAAAGCCCGTGAGATCGCTAAAATTGCAGGACAGGCAGCCTACACCTTGGCGAAGGCAAACGCTCCGATGGGAGTCTCCACCGTTGCCAATGACTACCTCAGACAGACCTATGGCGGGGAGGACGTACACTATGCCTTCGACGCAGCCGCTGCCATGCTTGCAGGGACGGTGCTCTCTGCGGCGGGACTTGGCGCAGGGAAAGCCTTCAGCCGTCTCACTTATGGACGCAAGGGAAGCCTCACCGCCCATGTGGCAGAGGTGGCAGACAAAGCAGAAACCAAAGCCTACATGGACGCAGCGGGCATAGACACAAATGTTATCCGCAGCGAAACCGTGAAGGAAATGAAAAAACTCCATGACGCAGAGTACGGAAAGCAGATTGGCTCTAAAATATACGACACCTTGGAGAAGAAGGGCAGCGTGATCGCCACCACCTACGAAAAGGCGGCATCCCTTGTGTCTCGTGTGAGCGGACGCGAACTGCCGCGTGACGCCAAGGCGTTTTACGTCCCGAATGAAAACTACACCGTGCTCCTCACGGACAACATCAAAGACCCCGCCCGCGTTGATGCCCTCCTTGCCCATGAGCTTGGCGTTCATGCAGGCCTCGAAAAGAGCATCGGCGCAGAGAACTTCAACAAACTCATGGCAGATGTCAAGAAGTACATGAACAAGAAGAATCATGTATTCAATGACATTCGCCGCCAATATGACACACAAGACCCCGAGGAAGTCTTTGCCCATGCCGTAGAGGACGACAAACTTCCTCCGGGCTTCCGCAACCGCATCGGGGGCATCATCAACAAAGCCCTCGGCGAGCGTGGCAGCAGCGTCACCCTTGACAAAGACGACGTGACAAAACTGCTTCTTGCACAGAAACGGGAGGCAGACGCACAACATCTTGGTGTCCATTACAACCCCGATGGCTCAACCGCCTTTGCGGGGATGCGCTTCTCGCGCGACAACCTCCTCAATCCAAAACTCTTTGAGGATCTCTACGAGCTAGACCCCACCGTTACCAAAGAGACACAGGCAGCCCTTGGAAAGAATGGGATAGCACAAGGCGTCGGTAAATTCTTGGAGCAGGGCATCTATGGCCTTATGGCTAACTCCAACTCCAACACCGCCCGTGCCCTCGCGGGCCATCTCTTTATGGATGCACGCGGCAGAGGACTATCTAAGCTGGAAACAATTTCAGGCGAGGAGCAGAAGGAAGCCATCATCAAACGTTTGGCTGTCCCGTATCTTGACTATGCCGACGCGCGTCTTGCGTGGATGAATACCAACAAGAAGATTGACCGCCGCAGCGCACAGCTCGCCTTTGACAACATGGCCATGCGCTACTACAACGCGAAGTACGCAGGGAACAAAGCCACAGCATTGATGGATGTCCCCGAGGAAGTTAAAAAAGCAGCAGAGCACATGCGCCATTATCGGGAAGAACAGATTGACATAGGCAAGCACTCTGCGGACTATTTTGGTGCAAAGACCAACAACCTCATTGAAAAGGAATGGGAAGCCGTTGACGATGAACTGTGGCGTCAGATTGACGATCACCTTCGCGTGGACTTTCAGGCACACTTCAACTCCTTTGAGGATGCTGCTGACCAGCTGCGTGAGTACATCCGTGCAGCCGCAAAGTATGACACCATCAAAGAGGTAATCAAACGCGACATTCATTTGAAGAATGCGCGCATCAAAGCCTTGAATGAGGCACGCAAAGAGCAGGGATTAACGGAAATGAAACCCCTGCTGGATGAGGTTGAACCCTCTGATGCGGATGCACGCACATGGTTGGAAGAACGCTTGGAGGATGAAGTCGAAAGCATCCTGCTCCGTGATACGGATGAGATTGCCCCTAATATGATTGGGCGTGTCGGTGAATTGAACTTTCTGAAACAGCGCATCCCGATGGACACATCTCTCGAAATGAAGATGAACGCAGGAACGCCGAACGAGTTCTCTTTCTCCTTTGACAACAACCTCCGCAACTTCGACATGGACGCCATCGTGCAGAAAAACATGCAGCGGTTCGGCGGGGAGATTGCCTTTAAGAACGTATTCCACACAGAGAAAGAATACCAAGAGGCCATGGCAAAGATCGAGAACGAACTGAGCAAAGCCTCCCGTCTCGGCGACGCCAACAAGAGTGTCATGAATGACTATCATGAGATTGAGCGCTCCCTGAAAGAACTGCGCGGATGCCGCCCGCGTGAGGACATACTGACAAAAGGCACAGCACTGCTGCGTCTTGGTCTGAACACCTCTTATGTCAAGAACGGGGCAAACATGGGCTTCGCACAGCTCGGTGAGATCGGCGGAGCTATCGCCTATGGCGGCCTACACAACCTCGTCGGTTTCCTCCCCATTCTCAGTAAACTTGCTCTTAAAGCACGGCAGGGGAAAGTGAGTGCAGAGGAAGCCATGGAGGCAGAACGCTTCCTCTGTGGGGCAGCCCTTGAGGCAGAGACACACACGATCAACTTCCAAGACAGAGCCATCCACGATGCCTTCACCAAGGATGCAGACCGCATCGGCGGGGCACTCGTGCGGATGAGTGACTGGATACACAACTTGGGGAAAGTTACGTCTACACTTAACATGCTCCCCAAGATGACCGAAAGCATGTACCGCCACTTCCGCACCGGCTATATTGCCGACGCCGTCGCCTATGCGCATGGCTTCAAGACATTCAGCAGCGTGCGGAATCCCTTCACAAAGGCGAAGTTAAAGGCTTCCAACATCACCCCCGAAAAGTTCGACAACATCATGGAGAACCTACGGAAATACACAAAGGTCGATGAGAAGGGCAACATCATTGGGAACGACTGGAAAGCGTGGCGTGAGAACGACCCGCAGAGCTACTTCCAATTTTACGGAATGACACAAACCCATGCAGAGCGGGCGATTGTCTCGGGCACAAAACAGGGCAACAAAAACCTTATGAAGGCGAACAGCTGGATATATCGAACCCTCTTGCAGTTCAAAGACTACAACCTGCGTGCCATCAGCGGCCAGACCATGCGTGCCCTTACCGCCCGTGACCTCGACGATGCAATCGCATTTGGTATGTCTATGGCGACGAACACCGCTGCGTTCATGCTGCGTGCGGGCTTTAAGGGCGCACTCATGTACGCCGCAGGAAACGCCACGGGGGCGAATGACTACCTCAAACAACAGTTTGATGAAGGGCAGCTTCTCCGCGTGGCCGCTCTGCGCTCTGCCATGGCATCCCCTCTTTCTTTTGTCAATGATGCGTGGGAGGCATGGACAGGTGCACCGACCATCCGCACCACCGTTGACCGCAGCACACATGCACCGAAAGACCAAGATGCCAAAGACAAATTTGGTAATGCAGTTGCACAGCTGCCAGCCATACAAGAGCTTCTTGCACCAGTGACAGCGGGCATAGGTGCAGCGGGCTTTATGAATGGCGAAGGAGTGCAAAAAGATGTACGCAGGCTATACAATGTATTGCCGATACCGCGCTTCATCCCGTTCATGACCTACATAGACAGCCTCATCAAAAACAGCGGCGTACCGGAAAAACGCCCTAAGACACAATAAGGAGACACAAGCATTATGCAGCATAAAGCAACCATCTTTTATGAGTGGGAGCAGGGGAAGTCGGCATACAGCTTCCCTTTTCCCTACCTCAACAAACAGTTTGTCAAAGTGCGTGTCGATCACGCCAACACATCCACCCTTCTGGAATACAACCGTGATTACACCATCGAGGGACAGACCCTCACCCTCACAGCCGTACAGCCTTTTGTCTCGGGGGCAACACTCTGCATCTACCGCCAGACGCCCACAGGCAGTCTTGTGGACTTCAGTGACGGCAGCCTCCTGCTCGCCTCCGAGATGGACAGGCTCAGCACACAGCTCCTTCATGTGGAGGAGGAGAACAGCGACCTCATCGCCAGCACAGGTATGTTCGCCGATGATGACAACTCGTGGCAGGGGCAGGGGAGGCGCATCAAGAACCTCAGTGACCCCGTGGACACGCATGACGCGGTGACGCTCAGCCATCTGGACAAGGTCGGTGTGGCACGCCGCGAGGAAATCGAGGCTGTGGTAGCAAGGGCTGAGAACGCCGTCAGCACAGCAGAACAGCATCGTGATAAGGCGAACGAAGCCAGTAACATGGCAGAGGCTGCTAAGACCGCAGCAGAAAAGTTCGCGAAGGATGCACAAGGCAGCGCAGCATCAGCACGCGCGGATGCGTCCCATACACAAAGTCAAATGAACAAAGTTGAAACAGCTGTGTCAGACATGGAGAGTAATCTGACATCCATGAACAGCGCTGTGTCCCTCGCCAATGCCGATGCAGAAAGATGCACGCATGAACGGGAGCGTTCAGAAAGCATCTCCACAGCCATGCTCAAAATGAGGGACGAAGTGAAGAGTGCTAGAGATGAAGCAGCTGCGAGTGCCAAACAGGCTGCGGCGATTGCAGGCTTCAACGGTGTTGTAGATACGTCTATGATTGCCGATGGTGCCGTAACTGTATCAAAATTAGCCCCAGATGTGGCTACCTTAATTAAAAATACCAGCCCACGTCGCCCAGAATATACTTTTACGGATCCGGGTCTTTATAACGACGCAAAAGCTGTGCATTCTAATTATCCAGCATTAAAAGATTACTATACCGCTATTCCCTTGCTGAAACAGTGGGTAGACACTATCAAATGGGATTATCTAATAGTAGAGTATTATCGTTCCTCTGACGGCACCGCATACGTATATCCCATAAGCATCCCATACCCGATGTATCTAATCGCCTCCTCTCCCTTCTCTATAGCCCCCATAATACTAGATAAAACAGAGACGATACTAAAAGTACAGCCATCGTATAGCAGTTCTATCGCTATAAAAAGTGTGAAGCTGACAGAGATGCACTGAAAGGAGACAACACCATCATTATTACTACAGAAACACCTATCCATGCACTCATCCATGCCATCGAGAACGCATGGACGAGCACCGAGCTGACCGCAGGTGCCGTATTCGGCATCATCTACACATTTCTTGACAAAGCCTTCGGCGGACTTGACGCAAGTATCGAAGCCCTCGCCGTCCTCATGTGTCTTGATGTCCTCACAGGCATCGCCGCAGGACTGAAACATCATCGGCTCAGCTCTGCTGTCGGTTCAAAGGGTCTGTTCAAGAAAGCGGGCATCTTTGTCTGTATCCTCATCGGCTTCCTGCTCGATACCGCCATCCACGTAGACATCTTCCGTGACATGGTCATCGCAGGATTTGCCCTCATCGAAGGCATGAGCCTCATTGAGAACATCGACCGCATGGGCTTTGGCTACATCATCCCTGCGTTCCTGCGGGACAAGATGAAGCAGATCGCCGAAGAGAAACGACTGAAAGGAGACAAAAAATATGAAAAGAGGAATTGACGTATCCGAAAACAACGGCTGGGTGGACTGGGACGCCGTAAAGGACGCGGGCTATGACTTTGCCATTGTCCGCTCCTCCTATGGGCGCACAGGCGTCGATGACATGTTCAGGCGCAACGTCAACGAAGCACACCGCGTCGGGCTGATCTGCGGTGCATACCACTATGGCTATGGGCTGAACGAATGGCACGCACGCGAGGAGGCACGTCACTGCCGCGGCGTCATTGACGCAGCAGGAGTGCTCCTTGAGCTGCCTGTGTTCTACGACATGGAGGACGCAGACCAGTACAAGGCACGCAAGGGCTTCGCCTTCGACCCCGACGAAATGACCTCCATGTGCAGGGCATTTATCGACACCATCGGCCTTGACTGTGGTGTCTATGCTTCCTGCCACTGGCTCGAAAACTACATTGACTGGCAGTCCCTCGGCTGTCCTGTCTGGAACGCCCAGTGGTCGTCCAATGACGACATTAAGGGCTTCATGTGGCAGTACACCGACGGAGCATTGATTGGAGGAAAAACCTTTGATGCCAATATCCTTTATGAAGCGGATTAAAGGCACGAGCAGAAAGAGCCGTCTTATGGCGGTTCTTTTTGTTTGTCTTGCCATTATCCTTTGTGTCTTATTTCTTAACAGCTGCAAGCATGAGGATTCTGTGGAAAAGACACAAGACCCCATCGTCCTCACCCCTGATGAAGCCGTGAACGAAAACCTCCTTGAAAACAAACTGGACATGAACAAAAGCAACGCACGGGAAACTGCCAGCTATATTCGTGATGCACAGATAGGGCTGAGACGCCCTCAGACGCTCTACAATGAACGAAACGAGGGTGGGGGCAGTGTTGTCTATACCGTGCAGGAAAAGCTCGCCAGAAACGACGCTACGCTGCCTAAAGAGGCACTTGCCAAAACGGATGCCACCATCGTCGCCGCGCAGCCAGAGAATAAAGATGTTCCCGTCGGCATTTACAAGATCAACAACTATCGCAACTGGGAGCTTGGCGTCGGCATGGGCATCCACGACGGCAAGACCTACATCCCCGTGAGTTTGCAGCGCAACTACAGTAAGAGCCACTCCGTCGCCGTTGAACTTCACTATGATCTCAAAGACAACAAAGTGAATGGTGGCGAAGTACAGTGGAAAGTACATTTTTGACTTTAGGAAAGGAAACCTATGCAGGAATCACATGATATGACCCTCGGCAGCTTCTTTGATGGCATCGGCGGGTGGCTTCTTGCGGCGCGTCATGCAGGGGTAACGCCTATCTGGGCGAGTGAAATCGAGCCG
>ERZ772960.671-NODE-671-length-29456-cov-24.725418_pt1 | contig 29456 bp, 16 predicted proteins | sample MGYA00580678_ERZ772960 | MGnify/ENA primary metagenome ERZ772960 (study PRJEB29015, sample SAMEA2737930) | human oral metagenome | biome: human oral; feature: human-associated habitat; material: dental | place: China | collected 2059 ... | reverse complement strand
CCTTGAAAGCATTATTAAGGAGATTCTGAAGGATTCAAGAATAAATGTAACATGGAGAGAAAAAGAGACTCTGACAAAACTCGTTGGAAATATATGCAAAGTTTTTGGCTTTCAGAGTAATGGCAAATTCCCGACAGAGATAAAAACTTTAGCCAGTTCTCTAATAAGTGCGGGGCAAGCTATAGAAAATTTGCGTAGTGATAAAACTGAATTTCATGGGAAAACAGATGGAGATTTAATGATTACAGATGCGGTATATGCTTACTTTGTTGTCAATGCAACAACAACTGTTGGCCTATTTCTCTTAAATTTCTACAAATCTAATTATCCACCTATTGTTAAGTCTGAGGTAACTTTAGATGACGAGATACCCTTTTAAGCAAAACTAAAATGAAAAAATATAAACTTGGAGAATTGATAGAGATTTCGAGAGGAGCAAGCCTTAGTGGGGAATATTATGCCACAAAGGGCGAATATATTCGATTGACTTGTGGCAATTTTGACTATCGTAATAATTGTTTCAAAGAAAACACATCCAAAGACAATCTCTATTATGTTGGAGAGTTCAAACCGGAGTTTTTGCTGGAGGAGGACGATATAATTACCCCACTTACCGAGCAGGCAATTGGATTGTTAGGCTCTACTGCACTCATTCCTGAAAGTGGAAAGTATATTCAAAGTCAAGATGTTGCCAAAGTTACTTGTAATGAAGAACTATTAGACAAAAAATATGCGTTTTATCTTCTTTCTTCCGATATAGTTAAGCAACAATTAAGCGCAGGCGCACAACAAACAAAAATCAGACACACCTCACCTGATAAAATCAAAGACTGTACGGTATGGATACCCAATCTTGATGTTCAAAAGAGAGTGGGGCAATTGCTATCTGATATTGATGCGAAGATTGCGCTTAATCGTGCGGTAAATCATAATTTAGTCGAGAACGCTCGATACCGACTTTTACTTGTCCGTTCATCAGAAGAGAGAGAAGTTCGTCGCGCTGCTTAGTCAATTTTTCGATTTCTTGTAGCCTCAATAGTTGTTCATCGAACATAGACGTTACTGTATCTACAAATTTCTTACAAATCGTTTCATTAAAGGCAAAACGGAAATCAGCCAAATCACCTAAGACAATATATGGAATAGAAGAGCCATGTTTACCACCGCTATATATAGGTTGAAATAAGTATCTTAAAGTATAATAGAAGAATGATACGTTACGCACCTCTTCATCTAAAACGCAAGCATATGTCCTTTGATATAAATCGAATTTACCTCTATAAAAACCTACTCGTCCTGTATAACTCCCATTTCCTGAAACCAACACTGCATATCCGTCATAAATGTAATCGTTAGAAGTAATAGCCTCTGGCGCACAAGAAAAGAATTTATAATTTCCAGGAACAGCTTTGGACACATCTTTCTTACCAGTGAAGATTCTCATAAAGTCTTTGATTTTACAATCTTTCCACCCTTGTGGTATCTCTCTCTTCAACTTCTCATTCCACCCCATCTTACCACCGCTACTTTTGTACGGCTTCCCATTCTCATCGGGAAAGTCAAATTGCACAAACCAGTAGTCGTAGAGTTGCTTTGCCATCGCCTCTAAATTATGATTTACCGCACGATTAACAGCTATTTTTCTGTCTATTGTTGAAAATATATTGCCAATATACTCTTGTTCTTCTACAGAAGGCAAGAGTATAGGCATATCATATAAAGTTTGTGCAGATAACGTATATCGCATTCCACTACCAGTAGCATTTAGTTCTAAATACTTTTTGATATAATCTGAATGCATAAACGCATTGAGATATTTTCCCAATAAAATATCTTCATTGGGCTTTACTAATGCACAATGATAACCAAGGACAACATCATCAAAATTATCTGCTATATATGTCGAAATACCAATATCATTACGTGTTTCACTATCTTTTGTAAAAGCGACATACCCTTTTCTAAGAGAGAGACGTTCGATGTTTTTATCATTAGCAGAAGCAATCATAAAGGAATTATACATAGATTCAGTAATTGCCCAATTATGATACACATCCACAAAATTGCACAACTTTACTTTATGTTCCCCTTCTTTGGTCTTTTTGTCTATGCTACTTATTACGATTTCAGCTACATCTCCTAATTTGTATTTCTTGAAATTGGATGGTAAGACCTCTCCTAACCAATTAGCATTAGTAATTGGTTTAGTAGCTTCTTGATTTTTAGCTTGTTCCATATTCAAAGTGTGTTTATAAGCTAATTGCTATTGCAAAGATACAGAATGAAGCTTGTAATCAAGAATTTTCATAAGATAAAATGGCTATAATTAGCCTATAAACTTGCGATGTGCAATCTTTACATTAGTTTGATTGACCATAGCATAGTGTAAAGTGGTATCAATCTTTACATGCCCTAATAACTTCTGCACTTGTTCTATCGGCATTCCCTTATCAATAGCCATTGTCGCTAATGTGCGTCTAAACTTATGAGGGTGTACTTTATTTATGCCAGCTTTACGCCCTAATTGCCGTAACCGAACTTCTACACCACTTATTGTTAGGCGATTATGTGGTGAAGATAATGATACAAAAAGCGCAGGATTGGTGTCTTTTCGGCTTTCTAAGTAGCGTTTAAGGTGGATTTTGGTGCGAGCATTAAAATATACCTCTCGTTCTTTATTGCCCTTGCCAAAGACCACGCATTGCCGTTCCTGAAAATCTATATCTTCTCGGTTCATCTTTGCTAATTCACCTACACGCATACCCGTAGAAGCCAATAAATCAATCATTGCAAGGTCGCGTATCTCGTGGCAGGTATCTCGCAATACTTCCATATTTTCATCACTCAGCACTTCCTTTACAAGGCTTTCCGTTCTAACCTTGTGTATTCTTCGCACAGGGCTTTTACCAATATAGTCCTCGTCTTCCAACCATGCAAAAAAGCTGGAGAAGATGCGCCGAAGATTATCTATGGTAACACGGCTTGAAAGTCTTTCTTCTTGATAATCAGAGAGGTAATTGCGAATGTCGTTTGTAACTATCACATCTATCTTTTTATTCAACTTTGCAAGCAGGGCTTCTATTGAGCTACGATAATAATGCAATGTTTTATCAGAACAGCCTTCTATCTTCTTCGCAGAAATAAAAGCATTAAGCAATTCATTATTAGCATTATTTCTTTGCGACACTTCATCGTCTAATGGTTTGATTTCTAAGTTCTTAAAGTTGTCATTCAATACTGTATTAAGAAATAGTAATTGTTCTGGAGTCAAATTTTGAGCCATTGCAGTTACTATTCTCGTTTTTACTTCTTCTTTCATAGGATTTTTAGTCGCATTATACAAAATTTGAGCGAAAAGACAAAGAAGTAAATCATAATTTAGTCGAGAACGCTCGACACCGACTTTTACCTGCCCATTCATTAAAAGGGGCAGAAGTTCGTCGCGCTGCTTAATAAGAGTTTCAATTTCCTCGCCTAAAATCATTTGCTTGTCAAATATAGGTGAGCAAATTTTATCAAATTCTCTTATAACCTTTTGAGTAGGAATGACAAGCGGTAAACTATATAGGTCTTCTTTTGTAATAGAGCCAAATGTTGTACCAGCTGCATTTCTTTGGGCAAAAGCAACTTTCAATCCATTGAGGATATAATACAAGTGTGTTGCTGAACCTATTTTTGAATTAAGTGCAGACAAACCACGTCCAATACAACAATCGTTATTTGCTATATTTACAGCACCAACAGGTGCTCTTACACTCATAAGTATATCACCTTTTCTTGCAAATCGAGATGGTGCGGTTGTGTATTGTCTGACAGATGGAAATCTCATACCAAAGTCCGTGCTTCCTTGGTAAAACAGGAACCCATTTCCAACTTCGTTATAGCTGGAGCCATCAGGTGATTGTCCCATTGTTATGTTGGCAACGTCATTAAGTACTCCATTATCCCATCCTTCTGGAACTTCTTGCTTCAACTTCTCATTCCACACCATCTTACCACCGCTCGACTTGTACGGCTTGCCCTCCTCGTTTGGGAAGTCGAACTGCACAAACCAGTAGTCGTAGAGTTGCTTTGCCATCGCCTCTAAATTATGATTTACCCAACAATCATGGAATACTCCTCTGTTAGTTTTATCGCTTGCATTTGCAGTTTAATGCTCGTTCTTGCTCAGCCTAAAAATAGTAAGAAAACGCTAAATGATGATATTCCAAATAGTTATACTCCTTGCTTTTCCCTCTGTTTCCCTTAATTCTTAGCTACTGATTATGCCACCTATATAGCCTGACTCATATTTACACTTATGATTGGCTTTCTGTACGCTAAGCCTGACATCTAACAACTCGTTAGTTGCAATACATTCAAATCCATTTAACTTAAAGCCATAACAACCTACACCAGCACTACTGAAGAGCGTTATATATGTTCTTTTCTTGTTACTCATTACCTTTTCTATTGTTTTCCTATCTTATCAATCAGTAAGCTGTATGCTTGATTGTATGATGTCTGTTAACTTTCTATTTAATTCCGTTGCTGAGTTTAGCGCCTCAACAAGTTTGTTGTACTCCTCTCTTGGCACAACATCTGACGACTCTCCAAATAACTTATCTAAAGTAGGAAAGACTGATGCTGGGATAGGTGTAGAACCTTTTTCCCAGTTTTGTATGGTCCTAAAATGCACCCCTAACTCTCCAGCTAAGGCTGTTTGAGATAGTTTGACCTTAGTCCTTGCTTCTTTCAAAGTATATTTATTCCATTGCATAACACACAATTATTTGTGCAAATATAAGGAAAAAGACACAAATAACAGAACTTTTACACAATCATTTGAGCAGAAATGGCTCACTATCTACTACCTCCTCGCCCCCCTACCCAGCCCCTCTCCATTCGGAGAGGGGCTGGGGGTGTGGCTTTCTGTTGGGTGATGGATGATGGGTGTTGGGTGTTGATAGGAACATGAATAATCATTACATCGTATCAAGCTAAACACCCTCCAAGCAGATGTATAGCATTCCCCGTAATCGGTTTTATAATCTCCAACAAATCAGGATGTTACGAACAGCATTTGAGAACATGCCCTTCTTGCTCGTTGAACATGCCCTTCTTGGGTCAAGAAAAGCATGTTCTTGAACGTAAAAGAGCATGTTCTAATTTCTTATTCGGCCTTTTCTCGAATGTAGAAGGGAACAACCTGTAAAATATATTGACATTTCCTGTTTGCATGGTTAGTATTCTTTCTCTCACAGAGGACCTTTCTTTCTCTCACAGAAGAACACAGAAGAACAGAACACACAAAGGCCCACAGAGACATTAAGTCAACCGATTTCACAGAACCTTACAGCCAACGTTAGCTAATCATCAACACCTAACACCCATCATCCAACACCCACCTTTAGCTGTAACGTTCTGTGAATTCTGTATGCCGGAGGCGTTCTGTGAGTTCGAAACGGTGCGCAATAACGCTCTGTTAAATCTGTGAGATCTGTGAGAGAAAAAACTCCCCAAGAACCGTATTAGCAGGCCAGTAGGGGTAACCTCACATACCACTGAGGGTGAGGCTGATATGACTCAATCAACAACCACCTTCTTCCCATCAACAATATACACGCCACGGTGCTGGAGAGAGTGGGGACTGAGACGCTGACCATGGAGGTTATAGATGGTATGGGGAGCGGTGGAGAGGACTGGAGCGAGGCGGATGGCATCGTCTGTCTCGTGGTAGTCAGTGGGCTCGATGAACCATTGGGAGGCATCAGAGGTGGTGGTCCATGCGACGATGTTACCGTTGTTATCGGCATGGATGGCTGGGTAAGCCGCTTGGGCAGGGTCCATACTCTGCAGATAACTGCGTCCGTCTATCGTCGACACAATGGTGTATCGGCCCGCATCAGCCTTATTATCAGTGACTAACAGCGGTGTGTTCGTACGTAGCGTAGCCTTAGCGAACACCTTGTGTTTCGCATTCTTTATCGTCCAATACCCCTCGGTAGTCTCAATGAACTGGAAGAGTACGGACGGATCAGTCGGTGGTGTACTAACAGAACCCTGCTTGAGTTGCGTGCCATCAGTCGTTAGTACCACATTACGCTTTAGGTTGTTTGTCAGTCGATACCACCTCCCACGCTCAATCTTCACACGTGTCACACCGCTAAGAAGCTGCTTTTGCGCTGCAGCCATCGCCTCTTGTGCATGAAAGTATGCTGTCTCATCGCCACCTGTCGCAGCCGTAGCGAGGGCCGCACCGACCCCATCGAGCGAAGCCTCAACCCCTGTCAATCCTGCAGCCACAGGCATACCGACATATTTCCCATTAGCCACTCGATAAGTGTGAACACGTGAGCGGAGCACTTCGGCAGCCTGTTGAATATAAGGACCACGGTCGACAGTGTGGTCAATGACATATCGTCCGTTCGTCAAGTCCTCCAAAGGAATCTGCTTGAAGATGATGTTATATCCTCCGATACCGCCTGTTGCCTCCTCCTCGTAGACGTATCCTATCTTGTCATTCGACAACAGTTCCATCCCCGTATAGCATGATCCAATCTGGCTCACCTGCTTTCCTTTGTGCCAATCAGCCGCTAAGGCCGTCGCTGTTGCGTAACTCTCGTAGTTAGCAAGTTCCTTGAAATACACGCCCACACGCTCTCGTGCCGTAGAATGGGTGATACTCTGTAAGGCTACAAAGAGTTTCCTACCATCTGACACACGCCGTGCTGGAACGATGAGTATCTCGCCATTGACCGCATTGACCGCATTGTTCATTGCTTCAGCATTCGTTTGGAACTCCCATCGGCCCTCTCCTTTGGCGATGTCGGTATAGGTGAAGAGACTATACCCACGTGAGTTTGAACCTCGATTGCGCACACTGACCAGCACACTACCGTCTGGCAACTCCTCTACCTTAGACTCGTCAGCGCCCGTACTTGGCAACTGCATCGGTCCACCGAGTAGTTTCCATGTTGCACCGAAGTCGTCAGAAAAGATGACAAAGGTAGCGTTCTGCTTGGTATTATTCGTTGGATAAGCGATATACAAACGGTTATAAGCCCCCTGCTTAACGTATCGGCTCTGCATAATCTTCCCACTTGTCAGGAACAGACCATTCGTCTTACCGCCCAAGCTGTTCTTTGTCAAGTTGTATATCTGGTAGGTCAACGAGTCCTTCGTCCATGTTTCTCCACCGTTACTACTATGCAATCGCACCACATGTTGAGGTTGTTCGTACCGACTATCAAAGAAGCTTGTGTGTCCACCGACGCACATCACGAGTACATTCTGCGGATTGTTCCGATCGACAACGATAGAGGGATCGCCAAAGCTGTAGGTCCACTGCTTCGAACTATGGTCTTGTTGCGCATCACCAGCAGCGATGGTACGATAGTTAGCATCCCATGTTGCGCCATGGTCTGAGCTGGTTTTCATGACGATATCATTATGTCCATTACCCATACCGATGTCCGATCCCGTCCGACGGAGGTCTACCGCCACAAAGAGCCTACCGTTGCCATCCTGCCCCAGAGCAGGGATACGATAGCCAAAGGGCGACTTCGTGTTATCAAAGACGATTGCTGTCTGATATTTCTCATTGTCAGCTATCTGCTTCTTCAGCACCTCCCCGACAGCAGGGGCTATCTGTATCGTCAGCTGTTGGATATGGGCTGCGTCTGTCAACACCTGAAACGGAACACTCTGCAAGGCTATGCCGTCCATCGAGAAAGACTTTGCTGCAGTCTTTGTGGCCGTCTCCGTCTTCGCTGTCGTCACATCCTTCACCGTCGTTGAGGCTGTCTCTCCCTTGAAAGAAAAGCTATAGCCCGTGATGACATAGCCTTTCTCCACCGAGAGCGTATAGTTCTGACTATTCTTACTTGAGATGATAATCGTCTTTGGCGACGTCGCACTGCTATATCCGATATTGTTTTTTCCATTCGCATTGGCCAAGGTCACGACCGGATCACCAGCGTTAGAAATAAGATAAGTATTCCATGCTTGTCCCTTTGTCTTCTTGTCTTGTCGATAGAAAGTGGCGTTATCAGGGTCGAGCACACGTGCCTCAAGCACCGTCGCAAAGGCAGGTTCGATGAGAACCGTTGACCCATTGTCCTTTCCACCAGTCCAAAAACAGATCTGACCCGACTGTCCGCTGAGGTTTAAGGCGTATCCATTGGCATCTCGCAATTGCATATAAACAGGGTCGGTAAAGGCTGAAGAGAGGTTGGATGATGCCGAGAACCACCACTTAGCACACTTCGTATTACCCTCCAACGGCTCCATCGTCGCCTCAGCCGTATTCGTTGCAGGGGCCACAGCGACAAGTGCTTTCGTCGTACCGAAGGCTTTGTTGTATAGTGTGTAGCCTTCCTGCTCATTACCAACGAAGCACCAAAGCTGATTGTCGAGCTGCTGCGGCATCGTGCGGTCCACATTCCCCGCCGTTGCAGGCACCTCACTGATACTCCCATCAGCCGCAGCAACGGCCAAGGTAGTGTTCTTGAACTTCAATGTGTACCATCGTGTGCCCTCCGCAAAATCACCTCTTACAATGGTTGTGGGCACAAAGGGATGAAGTGACGTCGCTCCTGCCGCTTGCACACTCAACCCATTAGTCATCATACGCTCCCTTGTCACCATCTGAGTCTGCCGATAGTTTGCGTGTAGCAGTAGTCCATTCGCCATCTTACACTCCCCCGTCATCATCTGAGTCTGCCGATAGTCTGCGTGGGGCCGTTGGTTATTAGTCATCATACGCTCCCCTGTCACGATTCGAGTCCACGTTCTGTCCCTCCTCCTTTGGGCATCAAGCAGAGAAGACCATACATCCCCCTTTCTACTCAATAAGGCTGATAGAGGCTTACAACTACTGACCGCAGTGGGCATCCCCACCCCATCAGACATCCGAGAAGAACACGTGTTCGAGGCCCAAGAAGTTGTAGTAAGGCCACAAAGAAAGATTGCTATAAAATGTTTATACATTATATTTTAATACTTTAGATTAGTTAAATATATGGTTGATATTGGTAGTTACGATTAGTGGGGTGAGCTTTTACTAACGGAGGTAAATTCTGTCTCTCAAAGAGCGTACACTGGCCTCATCCCCAGCCCGTCTCCGAATGGAGAGGGGAGTGGTATGTGAGGTTACCCCTACTGCCCTGCTATCACGGTTCTTGGGTAATTCTTTCTCTCACAGAGCACACAGATTTAACAGAACTTTTTGGTGCACGTTTCGATCCCACAGAACGCCTTCGGCATACAGATATCACAGAAGCCTTTCAACTAAGATTAGCTGTAACGCTCTGTGATATCGGTTGACTTAATGTCTCTGTGAAACTTTGCGTGTTCTGTTCTTCTATGTTCTTCTGTGAGAAATAGAACAATTGCGAGACTCGCTGGGGAGTTTTTCTCTCATAGAACTCACAGATTTAACAGAACTTTTCCACCCACGTTTCGAGCCCACAGAACGCCTCCGGCATACAGAGTTCACAGAAGCCTTTCAACTAACATTAGCTTTAACGCTCTGTGATATCGGTTGACTTAATGTCTCTGTGAAGCTTTGCGTGTTCTGTTCTTCTGTGTTTTTCTGTGAGAAATAGAACATTTTTGAGAATCGCTGGGTAGTTCCTTCTCTCACGAAGGATATTTCTTTCTCTCACAGAACTCACAGATTTAACAGAACCCATTTGCGCACTGTTTCGAACCCACAGAACGCCTCCGGCATACAGATATCACAGAACGTTATAGCTAAAGGTGGGTGTTGGGTGATGGGTGTTAGGTGTTGACGATTAGCCTTGTTAGGTGCTGATAGGAATATGAATAATCATTACAATCACTCAAGCTAAACACCCTTACATTAGGGCTTTAACATCCCCTGCAGCTATTTGCATAACCTTCATGAAATCAACGTGTTACATTTAGCATTCGAGGACATGCCTTTCTTGCTCGTTGAAGACGCCCTTCTTGGGTCAAGAAGGGCATGTTCTTGAACGTAGAAGGGCATGTTCTTGTTTCTTATTTGGCCTTTTCTCGAAAAGAGAGGGGAAGAGGTGATGAAATATCTTTACATCTTCTGTTTGAATGATTAGCATTCTTTCTCTCACGGAGGACCTTTCTTTTTCTCACAGAAAAACACAGAAGAACAGAACACACAGCATTCCACAGAGACATTAAGTCAACCGATTTCACAGAACCTTACAGCCACAGAGGCCTCACCCCCGGCCCCTCTCCGAATGGAGAGGGGAGTGATCACCGAGATACCCCTATATGTTCTCTGTACGCCTAACAGCCCATCTCCTTCTATCAGCAACCCAAAAGGGGTAACCTCACATACTACTCCCCTCTCCATTCGGAGAGGGGTTGGGAGTGAGGCCTCTGTGTTCTCTGTATGCCGGAGGCGTTCTGTGGACTCGAAACAGTGCGCAAAAATGCTCAGTGAACTCTGTGCGCTCTGTGAGAGAAAGAAATGTCCTTCGTGAGAGAATGAGATGTCCTCCGTTAGAGATAAAGCTCTCCACGACCCTTGCAAGCAGGCCCATAGGGATAACCTCACATTTCACTCCCCTCCCAAGGAATACTGATTAGGTTTCTCCTTGCGTGGAGGTATTTCGGTAATCACTCCCCTCTCCATTCGGAGAGGGGTTGGGGGTGAGGCCCACTCCTACCTCACCTTATACCCTGCAAGCCCATAATAGAGGATAAAGAGGAAGCAGGGGACACTGACCCAATAGGAGGTTTGATAGGAGAAAGCGTCTTGTACGAGTCCTTGCAACCATGGCATGACGGCACCACCAGCAATGGCCATGGTCAGTAATGACGAACCTGCCTTGGTGAACTTACCAAGGTCGGCCATTGCCAAAGGCCATAGTGCTGGCCACATCAACGAACATCCTAAGGCCATGAGGAAGATGCAACAAACCGAGAAGACGGGGTTGGGGACTACGGCTACGGCTATACTACCCACAAGGGCGATGATGGCACAGATGCGCATGGCCGCTGCCTGAGAGAGATAACGTGGTATGAAGATGACTCCACAGACGTAGCCTACGATCATTCCCACAGATGGGATAAAACCATAGTTATCGCCCTCTAAGCCCAAGGACTGTGCATAACCTGTCGCTGTGGCAAGTGATATCGTCTCGACACCCACGTAGAGGAAAAGGGCCAGACAGCCCAAGAGGAGGTGAGGGAACTGAAGGATGCTCGTCTTACCATCAGCGTAAGAGTTAGAGGCGGTCGTTGTGTCGCTCTCGTCCTCGCCTGCTGCCTTCACGTCGGGGAGTGGTGCTAAGAGTGCGATGACGCCTAAGAGGAGGAAGATAGCGATGATGATGGTGAAAGGCATGTACAGGTCGGAGAGCTGAGTGTCGCCAATTCCCTTTCCAATCACCAAGGTGATGAAGAGAGTCGTCACTGGCCATGCCAACTTGTTACTGATACCCATGCACGAGATACGGCGTGCGGCAGAGTCGAGCGGACCCAAGATTGTCACGTAGGGATTGACCGATGCCTGCAAAACAGCATTGGCTGCGCCACTGACGAAACTGGCGATAAGGAACCACGTCAGCGAGTTCTGCTTCGCAGCAAGGATGAACAAAGCGAAGGCAACAGCAAAGATAGCAAATGAGAGTGCCATCGTACGCTTGTAACCTATCAGTCGGATGCAATGCGTAGCAGGGATGCCAAAGAGCAAGAAAGGGATGAACGTTGCTGCAAGCAACAGACTGGACGCTGCACCAGAGATGTGCATAGCGTTCTTCAAGACTGGCATAAGATAGGAGTTGATGCCTAATGCGAAGCCAATAGAGAAGAAGAAGAGGCCGATAATGGCCAATGGAAATAGATAGTTATTCTTTTGTGTCATATTAGATAAACATTAGTTTAGGTGAAAAATTGTATTGTTAGCTTGTTTATAGCTTGTTAAATCGAAGAGAGTCGGACGACAGATGGACGCCCGACTCACCTCGAGGAGTGTAGAGGGAGCGGTCAGCTGACATGGAAATCAGTTGGCTCTGACCTTCCCACCTTGTATATAAAGCCCCTTGGCAGGTGCTTGTGCGAGTCTACGACCAGCGAGGTCGTAGACTTGCGATGCGTTTGTAGTGTCGGTGTTCACGGCAGATATTCCGTCAGCAGGATTATCTGCCGTTTCTAAAAAAGGGATGAAACGCACGGTATTAACGTATTGCTTACCCTTTTCGATGGTGTACTTGGATAGAGGACCAGGTCCACAAGAGCCATTACCGAGTCCACGTTGAATGGCATCAAAGTGGGCTACGGTGCGATTTGACGTTGGTAGCTCCCATTCGTGGCGTGATGTGCGCAATTCAGCATCGCTCCAAGGGTTGAGGGAGAAGGCTACGTCGCCCGCAGTCTCAATCTTCATGCCCGTACCATCAGCCTTTGTCAGCGTCAGCCAACGCAGTCCTATGCGGTTGCCATTGCTCTGTGCGTGTGCGAAAGGCTCATACATATCCTTCACGTCAGCCTCATAGATACCGTAGTCCTCGCCATCGTGGCGGTCGATATAGCTTGCTCGTGGACCACGTGCATAGTAGCGTACGTTCGTCAGGTCGGTTGGCAGGTCGAGTGTGAAGCCCAATCGTCTTACGCCATCAGCCTGCGCTTCAAACGTACTGGTGAGGTCGATGGTGCCATTCGCATATACCGTGTATTGATAAGAAGCCTTACCATACTTGCCATTCTGGTTCACGTTGACCGTAGCCGACTTGCCGTCAGCAGCGAGTTGGAACTTAGCTGTCTGTCCTGTCACGCCATTGTCAGTAGGAGCATCGCCGTAAGCCTCCATCGGACCATCATTCTCAATCCAGCGATAGCGGTCGAATTGTGGTCCACTGTTTGGTAGGAAGACTTGCTTACCATCGTAAGTCCAAAGCGTGATATTGCCCTGTCCGTCGAAAGTAACCGCCTGTTTATCGTTCATATAGGTATATCCACCGTCATTGTTCTTCGTAGCGTGGAGGGCAGCGGCCTTAGTGTTATCCACCTTGGCGAGGGTCTCTGTGCGTTGAGCCAACTGCTGTTGATACTCCGCAACAGGATAGTTAGCGGCACACCAGTCGGTAGCCTCCTTCGTATAAAGGCCGATGTTAAGGAAGAGTTCCTTATTCGCATATTTCGAAGGGTTATACTTCAAGTCGACTGTCTGTGTACCGCCAGCAGCGCAGTTCAGGTCCTTGAAGGTGCCATCTTGTACAGGTTTACCATCAGCAAGGAGCGTCCATTTAAGATAGAACTGGTTGAGGTTGCGGTCGAGATACTTATTTGTCAGTTTGACCTGACGCTTCTCAGTATTCAAGTCGAAGCCCACCCACTGATAAACACGCTTCACCTCGTCGAGCTCAGAACTCCATGCACGATCAGCATTGACCAGTCCGTTATTAACGAAGTTATACTGGTGAGGACCCGGACAGTCGTATCCCGTGATGTAAGCAGGAAACCCATTCTCAGTCAGCTTATTGTTCTTTATAGCGTCGTAGGAGTAGATGCTCTGGTCAACCCAGTCCCAGATGCAACCGCCAACACCCATCTGAGAGCCCTCCATAGCCTCCCAGTACTCACGAAGATTGCCCACGGCATTACCCATAGCATGGGCATACTCGCACATAAAGTAAGGCTTATTCGTGTTCGGATGGTTCACATCAGAGGTCACCGGACCCGTAGTTCCGCTGCGCCAAGCATCCATTGCAGGATACATAACAGAGTGGAGATCAGTGCCTTCAGCCTTATCTCGTGTTGATCCCTCATAGTGGATATAACGGTTATCGAGCTTACGAACGGCGTTGTAGGCCGCCATGATGTTCAGACCAGAGCCACTCTCGTTACCAAGACTCCAAAAGACAACACTCGGATGGTTGCGGTCTCGGAGCGTATTACGTACGTTTCTGTCAACGATAGCACCCGTCCATTTAGGGTTGTTGATGATGGTCTTTAGGCCTTCCCAGTTCTTATGCAACTCCATGTCAGCCTCATCTACGACAAAGAGGCCGTAGTAGTCGAACATAGCCATCATCTTTGATTGACGAGGATAGTGGCTGGTACGAACGGTATTCATGTTACACTGCTTCATCATCGTTATATCCTTTAACATAAGGTCGGTGGTGATGCTGCGTCCATGCAATGGGTCGGTGTCCTGCGTGTTAGCCCCTTTAAGATAGGTGCGGCGGCCGTTCACCTCAAGATACCCCTTACTGAGATCAATCTTCCTAAAGCCATATTTCGTAGAGAAAGCCTCCTCCTCGTTGCCATCTTGCGACTGGCTGAAAGTGAAGGTATAGAGCGTTGGCGTCTCAGCCGACCATAGTTTAAGGCCAGAGAGAGTACCGAAATCGATGGTCTTCGTCATCACGCTATCGCCAGCAGCAAACTGGAAGTCGGCTGAAAGGGCCTTTATTTCCTTACCAGTTGGGTCGTAGAGCGTCACAGTAACGGTCTTCTTCGCAGCGAGCTTATCACGGTTGCAGACGGTAAGGTCTACTGTTGTAGCCGCACTACCCAGCCCAGCAGTTGTCAAGCCCGGTGTGACAGTCGACTTAATATAATGGTCGGCAAGATAGGTCTTAGGCGTTGCCACGAGGTAGACATCACGGTGAATACCACTCATGTGCCACATGTCCTGTCCTTCAAGATACGACCCATCGCTCCAGCGAATAACCTGTACAGCAACATTGTTCTTGCCCGGATGAACATATCTCGTTACATCAAACTCACTGACGTTATTAGCTCCTTCGGTGTAGCCCACCTCATGTCCGTTGACATAAACGTATGCTGCCGAGTAGATACCATCAAAGTGTAGGAACACACGCTTGCTCTCCCAGCCTGCAGGTAGGGTGAAGTCGCGACGATAAGAACCCACGGAGTTCATCAAGCCCGGCTTCATTTGGATGTGAGGTTGCTTATCAACAAAAGGATAGTCAACGTTGACATACATCGGTTTACCGTATCCGTTCATCTCAAGACAAGATGGGACTGTGATGTCACTCCACGCTGAACCGTCAGTGTTAACATCATCGCCCCAACACTCGTCCTTGCTTAAGAGCACAGGTTTAGGACCTTTGCTCCACCGTAGTCGCCACGTTCCATTGAGGCTGAGGTAGTTTGCGCCCGTTGGTTCCAACCATGGTTTGTCATAACGCTGACCGTCGGCCTTCATCGCAGCCGTTGATGGGTAAGGCATGTAAGTAGCGTGTCCCTGCTCCTTGTTGCGCTCATAGACGGTAGCATTCTCCCAGTCGGCTGCCTGCGGAATAACGACTGGTGTCACCTCTTTGAAGTGTGCTATGGCAGCGCTACTCGGGTTTCTTTCCCATCGACAGTACATGATGTCGTATCCTTCTTGCGTCCCTGTAGTCACATAATAGGTCTGACCATTCCTACCAGAGACGGCACTCAGCTGATAGCCATTGCCTTTCTTCGTGATGTAAATCTGCTGGTTAGGATTCGTGATGGTCTCAGCCCACATACAAGTGTAGCCCGAAGTGCGATTAGGATCATTAAGTGCCATGTCAAAGGCCAGCTCGCCCTCGGCATTAACCAACTGATAACAGTCCTGCTTATTAGGCACTTCAACGAGCTTCCACTTCTGTTTGTCTTTGCCTTCGATATACTTTTGGAACGCAAGTCGCGTATCACTTTCCCAATAGAACTTGTAGGGTGTGAGCACGTCCTGCGTGTTCTTGCCCACAGAGATGACGTAGGTCTTACCGCCTTGGGGCTTCGCATCCCACGCTTGTGCCCATAGCACGGAGGGTGCTAAGGCCATGAGCGATGCGAGAAGACCCATTTTTCTGATTGTTTTCATATCCATGAAAGATAATAGTTGTTGTTAGATGAACCCACACTCGGGCCTGGGCCGGAGTGTGAGTAGGATATTTTACGTGTGATTAGTTGATTACCTTGGTTGTAGACGTCGTACCGTTACTATACTTCATCTGCTTGATGTAGACTCCATGCGAGGGTGTGCTGTTAGCCTTTGCACCGTTGAGACTGTAATAGCATACGGTGGCGATGGTACCTTCTTGGCTACCTGTGACAGCGGTGATAGCGTTAGGGGTTGTTGAGACGATGATATACTTGCCTCCAGCAACGGTCGGGAAGCTAATCTCATCATCACTGATACGCTTAGTATTCACGCTCTCTCCGTCGGCAGTAGTCACCTTATAGTCCTTTGCAATACCTGTATATTTAATGACGCAACGGGTTCCTACGTTTGAGACAACCCTTATCTGCGTTGCTTTCGCATTGTTCCAATCAATGTCAACAGTGAAGTTACCAACCGCCTTAAGGCCCTTCACTGAACCTTTCTGCCAGAAGCTGGTAGGCAGAGCAGGGAGAATAACGAGCTTGTCGTTGTAGCTCTGTAAGAGCATCTCAGCCACACCTGCTGTGTAACCAAAGTTACCATCAATCTGATAAGGCGCATGTGCGTCCCAAAGGTTCTCATAGATACCTCCTGCAGCTTCGTTAGTTCCGGTGTCCCAGGTCTGCTGCAAGGCTCGTTTGATGAGGTTATGACAGTGGAAACCCTCGTAGGCACGGGCATTGAGGTTTATCTTATGGCCCAGTGACCAGCCTGTTCCATGACCATCGCCACGGGCTATCAAGGACGTACGAGCGGCCTCGAAGACGCTCTTATCGGCATCTTCACTGATCTGAGAGCAGGGGTAGAGGCCCATTAAATGGGAGATGTGACGGTGGTTAATATACTCTTTCGTACCAATCTTACTTGGGTTGTTAAACTGTGAAGAGTATTTCCACTCACGGAGATAAGTCTGTCCATCATCGGGATTGACCTCTGTATGACACCCATCATCGAGCTTCGCAAAATAAGTGGAGAGCGAGTCGCGGAACGACTTAGACACCACGTTATCACCGAGAACAGCAATGGCTTTGCGCGTGTTGTTGAAGAGGTCCCATACTAACTGTTGACTGTGTGCGGTCGCATTCTCGGTTGGTCCGTGTTCTGGCGACCATTCGTCAGGACATTCGTAAGTGCCGTCAGCAGCCTTAACAAGTTTCTTAAACCAATAGTCGACAGCCGATTTCATTGCAGGGAACGCCTTTGTGCGAAGGAAGTCCTTATCCATGGTGTAGGTGTAGTGCTGCCAGAGGTGCTGACAATACCACGCATTGGCTACGGTATAGGTATTGGCAAAGGTAGTACCCGAGCCATAGATGTTATTCTCCGTTGGTAGTGTCCATCCCGTGTTGACGTGTCCCATGTCTTTTGCGAAGCGTCTCCATGTAGGTTTCACACATGCTTCTCGATAGATGTAATCGAGGAATGGGCGATGAAGCTCAGACAGATTGGTAGGCTCAGCAGGCCAGTAATTCATCTGTACGTTGATGTTTGCATGGATATCAGAGTGCCATGCTGGGGTGTTATTGTCGTTCCATATACCCTGCAAGTTGGCTGGTAGCGACACACCACGGCTTGAGCTGATAAGGAGGTAACGCCCGTAATTGAAGTAGAGTTCCTCTAAGAAGAGGTTATCATGTTGGTTGTCACGATAGTTGCTGATGAGCTGTGGCGTTGGGATAGTGTTCTTACTATCAGCGAGGGTCAGCTGACAACGGTCGAAGAGCGACTTATAGTCGGCTTTATGGGCTGCTAACAAGGCATCGTAACCCTTGTTCTCTGCATTGTTGACGGTCGCTGTGGCACGTCCTGCAAGACGGTCGGCTCCTGAGACATACTCGGCTGCGTCGGGGTCGAAATCGGTCAGTCCACGGAGGTAAACAGTCATACTATTTGCGCCACTGACCTCTATCAAGCCCTTTGCATTCTTAGTGACACTACCGCCATCGGTGATGATGCGCGCTGCACAATAGTAGCTCTCTGGGGTTGACGCACCCTTGTCATTCTGGCGTGCCACCTTTCCCTCGAAGGTTATTGTGGCTTGGTTGTTATTATCAACGGTATAGTTAACGCTCTTGCCGTTCTGATTCTTCAGTGTGAGGGTGGTATTGATTCTACCCTTCTCTGAGGCTGTGTAGCGGATTACCAAGCAGCTATCGGGATTGGTAGCAAAGTAGGTTCGATCGTAGGCTACGCCATCCATCGTGTAACGCACACCTGCTACGGCATCGTTGATATCAAGGTAACGCACGTAGTCGGTCACCTTCGACAATTCACGACTGCGTATATAGAGGTTGCCAAAGTTAAGGTAATAACCGTAGGCTGCCGTACTTGTCAGTCCTCCGAGCTTTCCACTCCATAGCGTTTTATCGTTGAATTGTACGTCGTCAATGGCTACATCGCCCATTAATGTGGCTCCGAACTGTCCGTTACCAATAGGAAGACAAGAGGTCATCCAGTTGGTTGCGGGCTTTGTGTACCATAGTGTGTATTTGTTGGCGGGGTTGAAGGTGGTAATACCAGACACGGGTACCATCTCATCAGAGGGTACGAAGCGCACCACATTACCGCCATCGCCTAAGTCCCAGAAGCTGATTAGCTTACCATCACCTGCTCCTTGGAACATATTAAAGAAGTTGCGTCCACTGGTAGACTTACCTATCTCGAAGCCGCCCAACGTGTTCTTCGACTCCACCATCGTAAAGAGTGTGTCCTTAACGGTGCGGCTCTTGGTTGCATTGACGTATGAATCGCTGACGTAGAGTATCTTTCCACTCTTGCTGACAAAGCTGTACTTGCCATCTTTCTCGGCCACTCTCCACAGCATATCATCGGGATTACCATTATGCAATGACGCTGTCTGACAGGTAGCCTTCTCTCCTTTTGCACTTAGAAGCCAGTTGCCTGTCTGGAACTGAATGTAGTAATAGACGGGGTGAGCCGCTGTTGAGACTACAGGCATCGTATAAGGGAACACCATCTCGTCCTTATCAACAAACGACAAGAGGTTGTTGACGTCGCCTATGGTCCATAGTCCTAACTCCTGACCGACCCTTATCTCGGCCACTTGGTTCATGGCGTTGCTGCCTGTGGAGTCTGGTGCAAGCTCTAACGCTCCCTCCCCATAACTGCTGTTCGTGCTCTGGAAGATATGGAATGATTGGATATCTGTAGCCTTCGTAGCTGCCTTGAAACGCAAACTACTTGGATTTGTGCCATTGACATAAAGCGTGCGACCGCTCTTACTAATCAACTGGTACTTCTTATTACGGCTAAACCCGTCTGCCTCAACGACCTTCCATAACTGGCGGTCGGCGCCCATGATCTGTGGAACAGCCGTGCGACAACCTTGCTTATCGCCCTTCTCTTCCAACACGTTATTAGACCGAAGATACTTAACATAGTACCAATGCTCATTGCCAATGGTACTAACACGAGGGTAGCCTTGTGCCATCACTTGTCCTACACAGACTGTAAACAAGAGGAATAGAGCACAAATACGCTTACAGATATTCATAGATATATAATAATGAGATATGTTGTTATAATTATTTACGTTTGAACAATAAGACGAAAAAGGGGGTTGTATCAAAATCATATCAGTGGTCAACAACAGGATTGCACACTACGTGCTCCTATGCTTAACCTGCTGACAGGGCACACACGCTGGTACACCCTTGCTTTTGATACAGCCCCTTAACCCTATCAGTCGGTCAACAATGCAGTAATCAATCTTATTCTTTGCACTGCTTCCCGACCGATGAGAGTTAGTTTATTCATTGTGAATTACTTCACAACAACCTTCTTGCCATTTACAATGTACAAGCCCTTTGCAAGACCATTAAGGCTCTTTGATACCAAACGACCATCGAGGGTGTAGACATAACCATTAGCCTGCTTGTCCTGTACCTTAACGTTAGAAATGCCTGCAGCTACTGTTGCTGCGTCTGAAGCCTGTATCTGTTCCGCGCTCAATACATCAGTAATTGGGACGAACTTGAGGGCGTTGTTAGGGTCGTTTACCTTCCACTTACCCATGAGGTGGTGCCATGCTATGTTACCCCAAGCGTTGAGGAAGTTTTTAGAATTCCTATCCTCGCTATCGCCGATAGAGTAACATTCACTACCCTGGTCGCTGTCGAAGATATGAAGAGTCTGTCGTTCGGTAGTAGCCATGAAAGCTCCAGTCATCTTACCACCTCCACTCTTGCCGTTACGAACCCATTCGCCAGCATCATTCTTCTTATACATATCGTTACCACCAGGCATCTCTGTTGCCAATTCAGCGTACTTAATGTACTGACCAGCCTCGTTTACGAGAACTATCTCCTTTGTTTCAGCATTGAACTCTTCAATGTGCCATACCTTAAACCTAAAGTCTGGGTCGTTTTCTATCAGTTTATCAGCAATCAAAGTATCCTTGTCTACAGAGAGGATCAGCTTATCACCTGTGAGACCATCCAAGTTTGTTGGGCCATTCTCAGGCTTGTTTGCTGCAGCTCTGTTGAACTGTATGAAGTAACGAGTTGAGTTATCGCCCTTTTGGAAGATGTTGAAATCAAAGTTCCAGTGTGGGATCTCTACCTCAGAAGCCTTGATGAAGTAAACCTTAGAACCGTTGTCACCATCAGTATAAGGACCAAACTCATTGCCTAAGCTCTGTCCACCGAAGATGTTAACGAATAAGTTTCCACTTTCGCCAGCCTTCATCTTGATAGCACTGTATGCATTTGAAGGATCGTCATCATGAGCTGTAATAGTGAAATCCTTAAAGTTTGAGCCTGGATCAGTACCTGCTGCAAGACGTTCACCTTCTGTTGTGTACATCGTCCACACCTGCCCGTCAACAGTAACAGTGAATGTCCAAATGTCATTCTCGCCCTTTGTACAAGTCCAAGTCTGCTTTTCCTTGTCACCTTCTGTAGCGACCTTAGCGGTCAGCTTACCGCCGTCTTCATTCGCAGTGATGTAACCTACCTTGTTGTTACCTACTGCAATGTAATACTGTTGACCACTCTCAGGAGTAGTAACCCAGTCCTGTGCGAATGTTGACAACGCAACAAAGCACAAAGAAAGTAGTGTAAAGATTTTCTTCATAATTGTAATAAATAATTGGTTTTTGTATATTTTTGATTACTTTTAATGCCAACTTTTAGGCGTTCTAACCGTTTACTTTTTTGGTTTATGATTTGTTCTGCAATTAGGTTTTATACTTTAGGCTTCAGCAAAGGAGTCGTTTTCCTCTTAAAGTCGGTCACAAATATAAACATATTCTTTTGAATATTCATTGTTGACTATACAATATTTAATATATTTAACACTTCCCTCTCCACCATTAATGGGTGTTGGGTGATGAGTGTTGGGTGTTGATGATTAGCCTTGTTGGGTGATGGGTGTTGGGTGTTGGGTGTTGATGATTAGCTTAAATGGGTGATGGGTATTGGGTGTTGGGTGTTGATGATTAGCTTAGATGAGTGTTAATATGGAAATAAAAAAATCTTACATTGCATCCAGCTAAATATCCTCTAAATAAGGATATAACGTACCTTACGATTGCTTTTATAACCTTCACGAAATCAACATGATACATTTTACATTCAAGTATATGCTCTTCTTGCTCATAGAAGACGCCCTTCTTGTGGCAAGAAAGGCATGTTCTCGAACGCAGAAGGGCCTCATCTTGTCTCAAGCTCAGCCCGTTCTCGATTGTAGAAGGGAGTGATTATCGAAAAATCCTTACATTTCCTGCTCGCATAATTAGCGTTTCTGCTGACATTACCCCCTGCTCCACCCCCCAGCTGTTCCCACCCGTGTCCCCTGCTGTTCAGGCCTACGAGGCACTGCCTCGTAGCTCCTCGCCTCAGTTGGGGACGGGGAAGCACCACCATTGTTAGGTGATAGATAATGGATGTTAGGTATTGATGAATAGATAAGAAAGTGTCGGGGTGGGTCCACATCTCCATCAAGACATAAGCAGCCCAATAGGGGTAGCCTCGGTGATCACTCCACTCTCCATTCGGAGAGGGGCAGGGGGGAGGCCTCTGTTGGGTGTTGAGTGATGGCTGTTAGGTGCTGATGATTAGCTAACGTTGGCTGTAAGGTTCTGTGAAATCGGTTGACTTAATGTCTCTGTGGAACGCTGTGTATTCTGTTCTTCTGTGTTATCTGTGAGAAAAAGAATATTGGAAACGTGTGTGGGGAGGTTTTTCTCTCACAGAACTCACAGATCTAACAGAACCTTTTGGCGCACTTTTCGAGCCCATGAGGGGGGAGGGGCCAACTGGGGAAGGGCGTGGCCCAACTGCTATTAGTACGTGAGGTTATCCCTACAAAGCGGCTAATAAAAGGAGAGAAAACTTTGATTAATGTTTGTAAGTATTACCAAAAATAAATAACTTTGCATCAAACAATAATATTCTCACGTAAGACGAAACTATCAAAAGGATTAAAGGTTGCCTGCTGATAACTTACACTTTTAAGCCTACACCAGGCAGTGTTAGGTAAAGTTATGTGTTTTGTTCACGATAGCTAACAAGCAAAGCTATTCGAGATGGGCTGAGACTATCATTTAATCTTACCAATAGTAGATGCATTAGTATAATGGAGTGTTCCTTATTCAAGAATGATTATCTGAATTATAAGTTCCCAGAACCACAGTACTTGGGCGCGAAATACATTCATAGGGCATGGATTGCACAATTCATCCCGACTGACTCGTGCGTTGCTCTTGACGCTTTTGGAGGCTCACAATCCATTGCTTATCTGCTGAAGCAGATGGGGAAGACTACCTATACTAACGATTTTCTGAATTTTAACTATCAAATTGGTAAGGCACTGATAGAGAACGCTGGGGACATACTTAACCAAGAGGACCTTGACATCCTATTCTCTCCTAATCAGAACCCGACGGAATATAACTTGATAGAAAAGCTATACGCAAACCTCTTCTTCTACCCAGAAGAGGCGGCTTGGCTCGATAGCTTTAGAAGTAATGTGCCTCGTCTGCAAAACACATTCAAGCAGTCACTGGCCCTGTCGGTCATGTGTAGGAGTATGACAAGGAAGGTTACGATGGGCCACTTTGCTCATACTCAAGCATTAACCTACGCTGAAGACCCTGCAAGAGTGAAGAGAAACCGCAGTTTAATACGCCCTTTAAGGGACATCTTCCTTGATATTCTGCCACACTACAATGCTGCTGTTTTTGATAACCAAAAGGCCAACAAAAGCTTTCAAGAGAATATACTGGACCTACTGCCGACATTGTCTGATGTCGACTTAGTTTACTTTGACCCACCTTACTGCAATAGTCATGCGGATTACCAGTCCTTTTATCACCTCCTTGAGACCTTCGTCGAGTATTGGAAAGACAAACAATTCGTCAATGGCATCAAGCGTTATGAACCCAAGAGATATAGTGGCTTCGATAAAAACAGTGAGGCTATTAACAGCTTAAAACTGTTGTTTGAAAGGGCACAACATATCCCCACCTGGCTTGTTAGCTATAATGACCGAAGCTACCCAGACATAAATACGATGGTGAACATGATTGAACCGTATAGAAAAGTTAAGGTAGAATATAAGAGATATACCAATGGTAGAGGCGGGAAAGGTAGCGTTGCGGGGAGTAGCGAGATTTTATTAATATGTAAAACATAATAAATAACATGACAAACTATGAGAAATGGGACCACGAGTTCCGCACAAACAACCTGTTCGCCTTTAACAATAACGATAAAGCCTTGCTCTATCTCAAAGTAAGGGCGATATGCCGTAAAACACTGATAACGCAATTTGTTAAGGAAAACAAGCTCACACTCAAATCGACGAAAGTGAAGGAACAGTTCCCCGAACTATATGCCTTGTTAGAAAACAAATCTGAGCTGATACCACAACTTGACTGTTTTTTGCGAAACAGGAATAATGAATGGTATAAAGAAATGGGCGTCGACGAGGATAAAGTGAGGACTGCTCTGCGCAAGATAAACGCTTATGAATGGGGTGGCGACCAAAACAACTCGCTCGACCAATACCTTGTTAGGAGATATGTCAAGGTTATCAGTGACTATGACACCCTCCAAAAGAAAGCGAAAGAGATACAGGCAAACGCATGGAACTTCGTTCAGACAAGTTGGTATAACAACTGGACATCCTACCTCATTGAGTCTATCTTTAAGAAACACAAGCGTGTACTCTCGGCTATTGGGGAGATAAAAAGCGTGGACTTCTTCATCGATAACTATCCAATAGACCTAAAAGTGACTTATTTCCCGAATGAGTTTATGGAGAAGAAACTCAAAGACAAGATAGGAAACAAGGAGCTTGCTTGGCTTAAAAAAGAAGCGAAAAAAGTCAAAATAAGCCCCGACAAGAGTCTATCCGACGCTGAACAGCTCACATTCCTTAAAGAAGAACTTGAAAACCACGACCATTCAAACATCATTGAGGAACTTACGAAACATAAACAAGAGATTATTGACAAGGCTCGTAAACAGCCAAAAGAACTGATGAAATGGCTCTACGAAAACCAAAGTCCTCGCTTGTTTGGTGCAGAGAACCGCCTGTTCCTTGTTCTTGTTGACATCAAGGATATGAAACAATCATGGAAGATGAAACGGGCCTTCACACTCATTGAACCAACTGTGAACAACTATCTCGATTCTTTCAATGCTGATTCTATGAAAATAATCGAATTTACCTTTAATCAAAAGAAATATACAAGTCTATCGGATATCATCTTTATTATAAAATAGGTAACTGCTTTCTTATCCTCCGTGCAAGGACCAAAACTTCTGTAAAAGCTCCCCTTCGTCCTCCAAAACCTTTGTCTATGACAAGTAAGTTGAAGGTGGATTGCAAGTGGTACCTTTCCTCTCATCGCCCCTCTCCAAGCACGAGGAAGAAGCCCTCTTATCCTCTTCACGTCAAAACAACGGGCCGAATATGTAAACTATTTTCGTCCCTCTCTCACCCTGTCCATGCCCTTCAACGCTCAAGAGAACGCCCTTCTTCATCCGAGAACATGCCTTTCTTGACACAAGAAAAGCCCCTTCTTGATGCAAGAAAAGCATATACTCGTTTCATGTTCATAACTCTCTGAAATCATGTACGTTATAGTCTCCCATCTTGCTAATATTTTTATCGTAAATAAAAGTCTATCTCATCACTCTTTGTAAATGTTTTACATGCGCATTGAGAATAACACATATCACCCCACGAAAGGCTCGCTCGCGATTCATGGCTTAGCTTCCTCACACGTTGGGGAGTTTTATCTCTCACAGAGTGCACGTATGCTGAACTCGTGGGGTATATTTTTCTCTCACAGAACTAACAGAGCTAACAGACCCTTCTGGCGCACGTTTCGAACCCATAAGATAGTGGCCCCTCCCCCAACCCCTCCCCCGCAGGGAGGAGCGTGATATGTGAGGTTACCCCTATTGGGCTGCTAACACAGTTCTTGGGGAGTTTTTTCTCTCACAGAGCTCACAGATTTAACAGAACATTTCAACCAACGTTTCGAGCCCACAGAACGCCTCCGGCATACAGATATCACAGAACGTTACTACTAAAGATGGGTGTTGGGTGATAGTTGTTAGGTGTTGATGATTAGCCATAGGGGTATCTCGGTGATTACGCCCCTCCCTTTTGGGGAGGGGACGGGGGAGGGGCCAACTGGTAGTTAATATGTGAGGTTACCCCTACAAGACTGCCATTAAAGGACGTAACGAAGCCTACATCCTTTTTATAGGGGTATCTCGGTGATCACTCCCCTTCCTTTTGGGGAGGGGAAGGGGGAGGGGCCTCTGACCCCCAGCTGACCCTGCCTCCTTCCCCAGCCTACCCCTTTTCCCCCATCAAAAAAAGGGGACAAGCATTATAGCTTATCCCCTTTGATGGTTAGACTCAGTCCGTGCTTGGTGTGCGACGACCGAGTGATTAGTTGTTTACCGAACCTCCCATGATATCGAGCAACTCAGATGTGATGGCTGCTTGACGCGACTTATTATACTGCAAGTTGAGTGAGCGAAGCAGGTCGTCGGCGTTATCCGTGGCGGTCTGCATGGCAACCATTCGTGCTGCATGCTCTGAGGCATTACTGTCTAAGAGGGCAGTGTAGACCATGAGATGTAGTAGTTTCGGTACGAGTGATGTCAAGACAGTATGCAAGTCGGGCTCAATGATGAAGTCATCATTCAGAGGAGTGACAGTCTCACTATTAGACTTCTGTGTTTCAGTCTGTCCCTTCTTCTTAAGATAGTCCTGCGCTGCTTTCGTCGAGATGTTCGAAGAGAGATCGCGCACAGTATCCTCATTAAGTTCCTCTTCAAGGTCGATAGGCAGGAAATTCTTACGTTGTAAGACCTGGCTACCAGCACTTTTGAAGTGATGGTAGATGATTTCCACCTTATCAAACTCACCTTTAAGCCATTTTTGTCCTAACTCTTTAGCGATATTACGGCACTCCTCAGAGTTAGGTTTATCAGCGAGTTGCGGATAGGGATAGACACATTCATATCCACGCTTCTTCGCTGCCTCGAACACTTTTCGGCCTACGGGGTAGATGACAATATCCTTGTCGGTCAGCCCTTTAGCATGATACTCGTCGATAGTCTGCTGTAGGAGCTTGATGACATTGGCATTGAATCCCCCACAGAGCGAGCTGTTAGAGGAGAAAACGAGCAAGGCAACACGCTTGACAGGTCGCTCTTCATCGAACGGAGTGTCCGTATCGGGTGTAGAGACAAGGAACGTCTTTAGAATGTGTTCGAGCATCGCCTCGTAGGGAAGCATACTCTCGATAGCATTCTGTGCATGGTGCAGCTTACTCGAGGCCACCATCTTCATGGCACTTGTAATCTTACGCGTGCTCTGAACACTGGCTATACGAGTCTTGATTTCCTTTAAGGATGCCATTCTTTATAGTCTTTATTTGAATTGTCCGGCAATATTGCCCATGACCTCTTCGATTACCTTGATAGATGTCTCTTCGAGCTTACCAGCAGCCAAGTCGTTGATGACGTCGGCATGAGTGGTGCGCATGGTGTCGAGGAACTGGTCCTGACAAAGGCGAACCTGATCGACTGGTACGTCACGCATCAAGCCATGTACACCGCAGTAGAGGATGGCGATCTGCTCTCCTACAGGCATTGGGCTATACTGTGGTTGGATAAGTAGCTGGTTGTTCTTACGTCCACGGTCAAGGGTCATAGCGGTGACCTTGTCCATGTCAGAAGAGAACTTTGAGAATGCTTCCAACTCACGATATTGCGCCATATCAATCTTCAACGTACCTGCAACCTTCTTCATACTCTTTATCTGTGCGGAGCCACCTACACGCGAAACGGAGATACCCACGTTGATAGCTGGGCGGAAACCTTGGTTGAAGAGGTCGGTTTCAAGATAGATCTGACCGTCGGTAATAGAGATTACATTGGTAGGGATGTAGGCTGACACGTCGCCTGCTTGGGTCTCGATGATAGGCAGTGCGGTGAGCGATCCACCTCCCTTTACATGTCCCTTCATACACTCTGGCAGGTCGTTCATCTTCTCTGCTATCTCCTGCTGGTTGTTGATGCGCGCTGCACGCTCAAGTAGTCGAGAGTGGAGATAGAACACATCACCAGGGTAGGCCTCACGTCCTGACGGACGACGAAGTATCAGTGATACCTCACGATAAGCCACCGCCTGCTTTGACAAGTCGTCGTAAATGACGAGAGCAGAGTAGCCTCGGTCGCGGAAGTATTCGCCGATAGCCGCACCCGCAAACGGTGCATAGTACTGCATAGCAGCTGGGTCGGCAGCCGTTGCGCTCACGATGATAGTATAAGGTAAGGCTCCACGCTCTTTGAGGTTCTGCACCAGTGTAGCCACGGTAGAGGCCTTCTGTCCGATAGCAACATATATACAATAGACAGGATTGCCCTGTTCATAGAAGCTCTTCTGGTTGAGGATGGTGTCAACGGCAATGGCTGTCTTACCCGTCTGACGGTCGCCAATGATAAGCTCACGCTGTCCACGACCGATAGGTATCATGGAGTCGACGGCTTTCAGACCTGTCTGAAGTGGTTCCTTAACGGGTTGACGATAGATAACACCCGGTGCCTTACGGTCGAGTGGCATCTCGAAAGCACCGGTGAGGTCTATTTCCCCCTTACCATCGATAGCCTCTCCAAGCGGATTGACGACACGTCCCAAGAAGTTATCATTCACTCGGATAGAGGCAATGCGGTGGGTTCGCTTCACGCTCTCTCCCTCTTTGATGCCCTCAGAAGGACCAAGAAGGACACAACCAACATTGTCTTCTTCCAAGTTCATGACGATAGCCATGGTGCCATTCTCAAATTCAAGCAACTCGTTGGCTTCAGCGTTTCGAAGGCCATAGACACGTGCCACGCCGTCACCGACGGTCAGTACGTTGCCGACCTCATCAAACTTTTCCTCGGAGTTGATGCCTTGCAGTTCCTTAATAAGGATTTCAGACACCTCACTTGGTTTAATTTTATCTGACATGTTTATTATTCTAATTACTGTTTTAATTGTGTGAGGATAGCATTCAGTTTGCTCTTCACGCTGGCATCCATCCGATAAGTGTCATACTCAAGGATAAATCCACCGATGAGTGAAGGGTCAACCTCAGTGTTGAACTCAACTGTTCCCTGCGCTCTGGACTGTACCATCTCCTTCATCTTGTCCTCTGTCTGGGCAGAGACAGGCATGGCTGTGACCACCTTCCCACGTATGATATGCTTCAGCTTACGGTAAAGCGTGACATAGTCATTCGACATGAGCTGTAGCAGGTCCTCTCTGTCTTCTTTTAAGACAAGGTCGAAGAAATTCTCAACTAACTTAGGACAGTCGCCACCACAGGCTACTTCCAATAGCTTGCGCTTCTTCTCCTTCGGAAGCATCGGGCTCTCAATCGTCATGCGGAGGTCGGACACTTGGAGGTAGCTCTGGGCAAGTGTCTGCATAAAAGCATACACCTTGTCCTCGATACCCTGCTCACAAGCAGCCTTCAAGAGCGCACGAGCATAGCGAACCGATATTACACCTGTATTCATAAGCGATTATTTACTTTCTGTTCCGTTAGTAGAAGTAACGTCATCCAATAAGCGATCGATAAACTGAGTCTGCTCGGCTGATGTCGACAACTCCTTCTGCAGTATCTTCTCAGCTATCTGCACAGAGAGCTCGGCAACCTGTGCTCGGATGTCGCGGATGGCAGCCTGCTTCTGACTCTCTATCTCTGCCTTGGCTTCTGAGAGGATGCGAGCACTCTCTTCGTGTGCTTTCTCCTGTGCCTGTCCGACTATGGTATCACGTGTCTCAGACGCTTCCCGAAGGATTTGCGCCTGTTTCTCACGTGCTTCCATAAGCAGCTCCTCACCTTGTTTCTGAATGTTAGCAAGCCTCAAGTTGGCTTCCTCGGCTTTGGCAAGGCTCTCGTCAATATACTCCTTACGCTCGTTCACCATCTTGATGATAGAAGGGAAGCCCCATTTCCATAAGACGAAGAAGACCACTAAGAAGACGAGTGTCATCCAAAAGAGTAAGCCACTATCTGGCAATAATAATGACATAAGCTGCTAAA
>ERZ772960.669-NODE-669-length-29487-cov-4.994564_pt1 | contig 29487 bp, 28 predicted proteins | sample MGYA00580678_ERZ772960 | MGnify/ENA primary metagenome ERZ772960 (study PRJEB29015, sample SAMEA2737930) | human oral metagenome | biome: human oral; feature: human-associated habitat; material: dental | place: China | collected 2059 ... | reverse complement strand
TTATTATATTTATCATTCTAAAACTATCATTTTTTAACCCCAATACAAGAGAAGAAAACCCTGATGGCCCTTAATGTAATTTGTAATTGTAATTTTGTAATCGAGGGGGAGAATCTCCAAAATGCTCTACTATCAAGAAACAACTTGCTCAATAATAAAACAAAATATGTTTACGATTTGGATTAAAAATATTTTAAGCTTATCTTTTCACCTGACAAAGCATATCTAAACATATTACGGATGTGGCTTTTAGTAAGCTTAGAAAGGGCTTATACACATAAAGAAAACTAATGATAGCAATAGTGTGCTCAGTGTTGATGAACGATTGCTTACAATAAGCATAACACACTTTTGTACAACAGATTACAACGAATAAAACACTTTCTAACACGCTCTTTTCTTGCAATCTTCAAAATAAATAGTTACCTTTGTATGGTCAAAATGAAAGACCGCGGAAGAAATGAAAAACAACACAAACCGTCGTCAGCTGTGAAGCTAAAAAGACACGTCGTCAGCTGTGAAGCTTTTAAACATAAATCAGCTATGAAGCTCTAAGACATACATATCTGCCCACACTGTTATGTCAGCAATCACAGAACTACCCTCACGCTGAAAACGAAGAACATTAGTCGCTGGCTTGACTTGCTGCAGCTGATAGCCATGTGACTGAAGACCAGACACCAACGTATGATAATACCCCTTGTCCCAAAAGATGATTTGCAACGCTCCTCCCCTATCGTCAATGACTGCAAGGCTTGAATTATCCTTCTTTGCAAAGAGTCTGTAAAATGGATGTTTAGATGGGTCAAAATCCGTGTTAGGACCGACATGCCAACCCCATAACTGACGAGATTCATCAACCACCAATTCTGCTGGTATCCGCCTAAGCCCATACTTACTGAAAAGATAAGGTGCAACCGCCCGCTTCCCTTTCTGCACCTGATATTGAAGTAATTCGAGCACAGGCAATGGAAGTAAAGGCAGATTCCCCTGCGCAGGTGTGCACAGAGGAATCAGTAGGAAGATAAGTTGAATGATTATTCGTTTCATGACAGTCCTTCCAACTCATTGAGCCAGTTGGTTGACATCGCATCAGAAGGCATTCTCCAGTCGCCACGTGGTGAAAGGCTCACACTGCCCACCTTTGGTCCGTCAGGCAAGCACGAACGCTTGAATTGCTGAGAGAAGAACCTGCGGAAGAAGATGCGCATCCAATGAAGAATGACGCTGTCGGGGTAAACCCCACGGAAAGCATTTTGAGCCATCCAATAAATCTTTGAAGGGCGGAAACCGCAGCGAAGAACATAATAGAGGAAGAAATCGTGAAGCTCGTAAGGACCAACAAGGTCTTCTGTCTTCTGAGCAATTTCTCCCTTATCATCAGCAGGTTTTAGCTCTGGTGAGATTGGAGTTTCCACGATATCTATCAATGTCTTACGTACATTTTCATCCTTAGTTGTGTCGGCAGCATAACGCACAAGATATTGCGTCAGCGTCTTTGGCACACCCGCATTTACGGCATACATACTCATGTGGTCGCCATTATAGGTACACCATCCCAAGGCAAGTTCGCTAAGGTCGCCCGTGCCAATGACAAGTCCGTTCATCTGATTACTCAAATCCATCAAAATCTGCGTACGCTCACGCGCTTGTGCGTTCTCATAAGTAGAATCGTGTACCTCTGGGTCATGACCAATATCCTTAAAATGCTGCAAAACAGAGGCTTTAATATCAATCTCACGAATCGTGATACCAAGACGCTCCATGAGTGCCATAGCATTCTTATAGGTTCGGCCTGTTGTTCCGAATCCTGGCATGGTAACGCCTACAATTCCCTTACGATCAAGTCCAAGCTTATCAAAGGTCTTGACAACGACAAGGAGGGCAAGGGTGGAATCAAGTCCACCGCTAATACCAATAATTGCTGATTTGCAATTAGTATGTACCAACCTCTTCGCCAATCCACTCACCTGAATATTATAGATTTCATCGCAAGCCTCCTGCATATTCTCTGTCTTAGGAATAAAAGGATGCTGGTCGAACTCGCGTGTCAGCGTAAACTCACGCATAGGATTGAGCGGTGGCAAGCAATCCACGTGCAAGGCGAGTTCATCAATCTGACCAGTAACACCAGCTAATCCTGACGCAACAGGACGCTGCGCGTTGACAAAAGTACTATTGGTACGACGTTCGCTACGTAAATTTTCAATATCAATTTCAGATATAACTAACTGTGGGTCAATCTGAAAACGCTCTGACTGCTTAACAAGTGAGCCATTGTCAAAAATCAAAGCATTCCCGCCAAAGACAACATCCTGCGTACTCTCACCAAAGCCACTACTACTATAAACGTATCCGCTGATAGTGCGTGCGCTTTGCTGGGCAAGCAGTGACTTCAAGTAAGTGTGCTTTCCGATGAGTTCGTCGCTGGTAGAAAGGTTGAAGATAATCTCTGCACCTGCCAAGGCAAGATGATTGCTCGGTGGTGTTGGTGCCCATACATCCTCACAGATTTCTATGGCAAAAGTAGCCCCCTCAGATGTGCGGAAAATCTGCAACTCTGGTGTCACGCGAATATTATTCCCTGCAAAGCGAATGTGCTGTGGACGCAAGTCTTGTGAAGATGCAAACCATCGTTTCTCATAGAACTCGCTGTAGTTAGGTAGGAAGGTCTTTGCTACGATGCCTAAGAGTTTTCCTTGTTGAATGACTAATGCGCAATTAAGGAGCAATGCTCCCACAGCTACAGGCGCACCGACAATGACGGTGATATCTAATTGGCGAGTAAATTCGAGCAGCTCGATGACAGCCTGCTCAGTATCGTCAAGAAGAAGCTGCTGCTGGAAAAGGTCCTGACAAGTGTAACCCGTTATTGAAAGCTCTGGGAAAACGATAATCTCTACGCCCTGACCTTCAGCAATAGCAATCTGCTTTTCTGTTTCTATAAGGTTGAACTTTGTATCTGCAACCTTCACTGCAGGAATAGCTGCAGCCACCTTTATAAGTCCGTGTTTCATATTGAATGAAAAAATTATTTAATTGTTACCTGAGTAGCTCCGTAGCCGTATTCACGGAAAGAAGCATCTTGGTAAGAATAATGCTTGTATTTATAATTAAGTTCGTGGATGATAGCATGGCGCAATACGCCTTCGCCCTTTCCATGAATAAAGATGAGCTTCTTGCCTCGATGAGCCTTATATTGCTCAAGCGTACGGCGGAAGGTATCTAACTGATATTCAAGAATATCGGCTGCTGTCATACCCGCTGTCGTCTCGAGCAATTCGTCGGCGTGAAGGTCTATGATAATTTTATCATCGCTAAGAATCTGTTTAGCTGGTTTCTTACGCTCAAATTTATAACGCTTGGCAAGTTCGTCCGTCTTCTTGTCAATCTCTTCTTCTGACAGACGGCTTGGTGACGAATAACCCACCTTCAACTTCTCCGTGGCTTCGTCCTCACCTTTCCTTGTTAAAGGTTCAAACATCGGGTGTTGAACCATTTTATCCTTCTCAATCAATGTATAAATCAACGCTGGCTGCTCAAAGAAGTCGTTTTCGTGGAAAGTGTTGAGCTTATAGAACTTCACAGCATCAATCTTCACCTGAATGTCACAAGTTGGCTTGAGCGCAAAGGGCTTATCCTTCTTATAGCTGTGAAGCTGAACACATCCCTGCAACATATCGTTGAGGTCGGCAAGCGTAAAGTCCTCTATTAACAATTTCATATTTGGCTCTAATTCTCCAACAGCCTTCAGTATCCACTTATCCTCCTGCTTTAAGGCGTAAGAGAAATGAACATAATAATTAGAGTCGTTGACAAGATAAGACTTGAAGTGTGTCGTCGTAAGATTCTTAATATCAGTAGGTGTAAATGCCAAATAGACAGACAATTCATCACCACCCACACGTTCTCTTACTGGTGCTTCAAAATTTACGGAAGGGTCATCATGCGGTTCTATGTTTGCATCAACATCACGCCAATCCTCCCCTACTTCCTCTTCTTCAGCGCCTGTAGCGGTCAGACGTTGCTTGATACTGCGAGTATCCTCACCTTTCTCCATCTTACGTTGCTGCTGGTCGATACGCAGTTTTGCACGGTCAGTAGCGGCATCTTCAACAACTACTACCTCATTGGCTGGTGTCGGTATCTGAAAACCGTCTTCGTCTTCAACCAAAACAATTTTACCTTTGAAACCAGCAATGACTCCACCACCAGTAGAGCTTAAAAATCTTACTTTATCTCCTATTTTCATCTTTTTTCTTCTTAATGTTTATAAAGAATACAACCAATATCTTATCAATTAGCTGCATTTCCTCCCTCTTTTAAATACCAAGTCTACTTATTTCCTATAAATAAGATTTATAATTCCTCACGCTGAGGACATAATACTATGGTATCAATAATGAAGAATCTCCATAGCTAAGGAAACGGAAGTCATGGCTGAGGGCATAATCGTAAACCTTGCGCCAATCGCCCTTCAAGAAAGCACTCACTAAGAGTAACAACGTTGATTGTGGTTGATGGAAATTGGTTACGAGTGCCTTGACTATCTTATAAGTATAACCTGGTGCAATGATAATCTGGGTACTTGAATGTAACACGTTTAATCCGTCTTTATCCAAATAAGCAAGTAAATGACGAATTGAATCCTCCGCAGTTATCACCTTACCATTCACTACTACCAATCCTTCTTCATTATGTGGTAAATCGTATGGCTCCCATTGATTGACATGAAGGTCCTTCTCTGCTATTTCTGGAGACAACACTAACTTTACCCCCATATAATAAAGGCTCTCTAATGTTCTCACACTTGTCGTTCCTACAGCAACAGCGTGGCAATTATGCTTCAGTAGTTTTTCTAAGGTCTGACGACAAACAACAACAAACTCCGTGTGCATATTATGACCCTCAATCTCCTGACTCTTCACTGGTTTGAAAGTTCCGGCTCCCACATGAAGTGTAAGTTCCTCACGATCAACACCATGTTCATCCAAAGCTCTCAGTACTTTATCGGTAAAGTGAAGTCCAGCTGTAGGTGCTGCCACTGAGCCCTTAATCTTTGAATATACGGTTTGATAAGTTTCTTTATCACTTTCCTCTGTAGCACGGTTAAGATATGGAGGAATAGGTAATTCACCTACGGCTTCAAGAATCTCAGCAAATGATATGTTTGTATTATCCCACTCAAATTGAATCCAGTGATTAGTTCCACCAGCTTGCTCCTGCACCTTACTGCGGTCCATTGTCGCTGTAAGTGTCAGCTTCTGCCCTTTGATTTCAAATGCACGCTTTAATGCGCCTTCCTTCCACTTCTTAAGGTTGCCAACCATACAAAGCCATGCACACTCATGATTTGTTTGAAACATCAATTCATAATCTGTTGGCTGTGCTGGTTCCATAAGAAACACCTCTATAAGTGCTCCCGTTTCCTTACGGAAGTGCATACGTGCCTGAATGACTTTCGTGTTATTGAAAACCATCAACGCTCCCTTAGGCAAATATTCAGGAAGATTATAAAAAATGTCCTCCGATACTTCACCATGCCTATAAAGCAAAAGCTTGTTATGGTCGCGCTCTGTCAACGGAAATTTGGCGATGCGCTCATCAGGGAGTGGATAGTTGTAATCAGAAATGCTAATATGTTTTGTATCTTCAGACATAATTTAATTTATATTGATAAGACGGCACGAAAAGCCGCATAAATAAATGACAAGATAAGTACACTAATAACAACGTCTATATCTGCAAAGCTATAACCAGTTCGCGTATATTTTGTCGAAATATAGTGTAATTTGTCACTAAAACGAATATAAATGCGAAGGTATAAAAAATAAATGAAAACAGCGACGCTTGAGCCAAATATCATTCCAACAAATACGTCAGAAGGATAATGAACACCAAGATATGGACGTGTTAGGGATACCATAATGCTCCACGTTATCATCAAGATAGAAAAGATACGGTCACGTACCAATAAACAGAAGAATACTGCTATCACAAAGGCATTAGCAGTATGTGACGAGAAAAAGCTATACCCATCAGCTATATAATGATTTACAACCACAACAATTCCCTGTAAGTCTGGATTATTGAGAGGACGTGGTCGGGCTACAAGTGGCTTAACAATACCAAGATTTAAACCATTTACGATAAAAAGCCCCAATGCCACAGCTCCAATAACAAGTATTATCTTTTGCCAGTTCTCATTATTCTTTATAACCAAATAAAGCAAAGACGCATAAAGAGGAATCCATGTAAAAGCATTGGTCACTGTAAGAACAAAATAATCAATAAAAAGGTTATCGCCTCCATTGAAAGCGAGTAAAATTGATTTATCAAGTTCTCTAAATACGTCTAAATTCATTGTTTGGATTCTATAAGAAACTTTCTGTCAGGTTGTCATTTATATAGCTTCAACATTCTCAGCCTTAATCCAACCTTGACGACCATCACTCAACTTGATTTCCGTCCACTGGCTCATACTATTATCGGTAATTCTAACTTTTGAACCTTCATGAAGGATAAATGCTTCAGCAGACTTCTGATCAGGCGTCTTTCTTACAACGGCTGATGGTGTCATGATAATACCATGTGATTCTGAGTCTAACAAATAAACCTGTTGTATAGCAAAGAATGTGTTGATAATGAAAAATAGGAAAAAGACAGGCAATACCACCTTTGACAACTTCCTAAGGAACTCAATGTCAACAAACAAGTACACGACAAGCGCTAAAATCGAAACAAATAGACAAACAAGACTGAGAATTGCCCACATGTCAGCACTAAGATAATTAACCAATGCCTTATACCATGTTATAAAAAACATTTCTGGCTCTGGCGTCAGATTGTCAATTGTCTTTGATTGTGCCAACTGAAGGTTGAAACGAATATCCTCATCGCTTGGAGCAAGACGCTGTGCACGCTCATATGATAACACGGCATGTGGGATGTTATCAAGGCGATAGTAGCTATTGCCAAGATTATAATATAAGGCAGCAGATTCGCCCTGCTTTAATAGTTTCTCATAACCTTTAACTGCTTGCACGTAATTTCCTTTTTGATATAGCTTGTCAACATCAGCCTTTGTTTGTGCTGATAACTGTAAAGAGAAAATAGACATACATATGATAAGGAAGAAGAAGCTGAAAGTCTTCTTGCTTGAAGGCTTTAATTTCTTAACCGCCTCTTCCATATCAGCTATTGCCTTCATAGCTGCATCAAGTGTTCGTTTCATATTACCTTTCTCATCTCCAGGAGCATAACGCTCATATTCACATTCATCAATAGCAGCAATGTAGTTATCAATCACATCGAATGGTACATTGATTTTACTAAACTGCTCACTAATATTATCACGTGATAACAATTCAACAGGAAGGTTGAGTTTATCACTCGCATAACCCCATAATGTCTTCAAAACCTCATCATAGAAATCGAGATTTTTATTCTTCAGCATTAAAAGTTCTGCTGCATGCAAACGACTGGATGCAATTCGATTAGCATTCTTTCCACGTTTAAGTACCATATCCACACGATGCGCAAATCGATCACGATAATAGAATGAAAGAACAGCACCCGCTCCTAAGAGTAAAATAAGAATGATATAGTATGTCACAGAACCAAAGAAGAAGTTGCCAACTTTATCAAGTGAACTGTCGCCTATCTTCAATGGTAAAATGTCTTCATTTGGTAAATCAACTGAAAGAATATCTTTTGAAGAACCATCACCTCTTGACACTTTTAACTCCATCGGTTCTGTCTGCAGTGTTACGTATTTCTTCTGCGCTAAGTCATAGTAGCAGAACTTTACTGGAGGTATGGCTACAAGTCCTTCCTGATGAGGAATAACGACCTGATCATAAACCATGTTACCCTCTGCACCCTTTGTTGTCAACTGGGTCTTATCAGTTGTTTTAATATCAAATGATTCAAAGCCCTTAGGAATCTGAATGATAGGTTTCTTTATCAACTTCAGATTTCCTGCTCCACTAACAACAACACGAATCGTAATAGGATTACCAGCCTTTACTTCTTTTTTATTTAATTGTGCAGAAAGATTAAAATGACCAACACCACCAGAAAAATCTGTAGGACGATTAGGTAAAGGTAAAACCTTAATAGCTAATCCTGGTGCTACAATGTCTTTCTTAAAATTTGTACTACCACCATCAATACCAAAGGCTTCAAATGGATTAAAGCCATTAGATTCTTGCATGATACCATGAAAAGTCAATGGTGGAACCTGTAAAGTACCTGTCATTTGTGGATACATTACATACTGGCTCCATGTAACACAATTATATAAACGCTTACCAATACGCTCCTTATGGAAAGTTTTTTGTTGTGGCAAGTCAACTTCTTGCACATGAAAACCAACCAAGTCGGGCATCTTACCAATAAGTTGGCGTAAGTTCTTTGTTGTATAGACCTTGTATGTCAGTAAAACAGGCTCCTGTTCATAAACAGTAGTCTTATTAGCACTTACCTTGATAAACAAATCGTTAGCTGTAATCTTTGCTGCTGCAGCACGAGAGTCTGTACGTGAATCATAATATCCACCACTTGTAGCACTATGAGAACCTGTAGTAGCTAAAATTTTAACTGGCGTTGATGCAAGTTCCTGATCATTCACAAAAATATGTGCAGGACCAATATTTACATTTCCCTTCTTAGTTGCTATAAAGACATATGTAAATGATACAGAAGATGAACTACTGGCATGCCCATCAATGAATTGATAATTTGATTGTGAAGAAGTTGCAGGACCAAACACTTTTTCAAGTCCACTTGATAATCTTCCCAATTGAAATCTACGAACATCTTGGGTGTATACGACGTATTCAACCTGAAACTCCTCGCCTACTGTCACTTGTTTTGGTGCAGCCACCCGAACACGTTGTGCTTGTAAAACACAAACACTCATTAGTGACAGAAATAAAATTATATATCGTTTCATATTTTCAATATTACCAGTTTTTATCAAGTTTTTTATCAGAAGGTTGGCGCATAACCTTTGATAGACGCTCTTGAGTTTCTTTCTCTTGCTGTTTAACAGCATTGAGAAGTTGCTCAGCATTATCTTTGCTCATGCCTTGGTTGTCTTTCGGTTGTTTATTCTTCTGATTATTTTTTTGATTGTTTTTATTTTGATTCTGATTTTGAGGTTGCTTCTTTTTCTTTTCTTTATCCTTATCAGATTTATTTTTATCAGATGATTGCTGATTTTGTTGCTGTTTCAATTTACGTTTACATAACTCAAGGTTATAGCGAGCATTCTTATGATTTGGATTACTACGTAAAGCACTCTTATAAGCCTCTATAGCATTTTCATAATTTTGCTCATCTTGAAAGATTGTACCAAGATTATTATAACTGCTTGAGAGAAGAACTGGGTCTTTTTCTAACTTTGCAGCATTGTCATACAACTTCTTTGCTTCCTCATTCTTTTTTTGTGCTTGTAGGCATCTACCCAAATTATAATTAGCAATCGCATTGCTACCATCTTTATCAATAGCTTTATGATAAAGAATTTCCGCCTGTGCATAGTTTTTTGAAGAGAAAAGCTTATTTCCCTCTCTTATGAGTTGATTAGCTGTTTGTGCATTACTCCCGACAAACACCAACAACATACATATTATGATATAAAGTCGTTTTACCATACCTTTTACCAACGTCTTTTTCTTTCAAGTAATAAGACATCTATAATTAGCAGAATGACAACAAGCAATGCTAATGCCTGAAATTGTTCATCAAAGTCGCTGTAAACAACATTGTTAATTTTACCTTTCTGCAATTTATTAAGTTCTCTGCCTAAGACAGCGTCAGCCATACTGCTATTTGTAACATGTAGATAAACACCATGTCCTGCAGTTGCAATCTGTTTACACATTTCTTCGTTAAGACGAGTCTTCACAACTTCACCGTTAGATGTTTTCAATTCACTGCCATCAGGCATTGGAATTGTTGCACCCTCTGTAGAGCCAACACCTAAAATAAAAACTCTTATCCCCTTGCTTTGTGCCTGTTTTGCCATTTCTTCAGCACCACCTTCATTATCTTCACCATCCGTAATTAAGATAATAGCCTTTCCGACCTTAGAGTTAGGTGTAAAACTATTCATAGAAAGTTTAAGTGCCTTACCAATATCTGTTCCTTGGGTACCAATTAAAGAAGGATTGATATTATCTAAAAACATTTTAGCTGAAACATAATCACTTGTTATAGGTAATTGAACAAAAGCATCTCCCGCAAAGACAATCAATCCTATTTTGTCTTCACTAAACTTATTCATCAAATTTTCAACAAGCAATTTGCTCTTCTCTAAACGTGAAGGAGCAACGTCTTCTGCCAGCATTGAATTACTAATATCAAGTGCAATTATGGTTTCTATGCCTTCACGCTCCTTGTTTGTAGCAATTCTACTTCCAACCTGAGGACGAGCGATAATAAGTATAAGGAGTAATAATACCAGTTCTACCAACACAAATTTAATCCAACCTCTTCTCTTACTTGTCATAGGAGAAAGCTGGTGTATAAGTGATGGATTCCCAAACTTCGCCAATCGTTGCTTATGCTTACGAATGGAGTACAAGTAGATGATTACTGATAAGGGTATCAGTAATAATAACCACAGATATATGGGATTATCAAATCTAAACATTCTTCAACTAATCTTGTTAAACAAGTAAATCTTATTTGTATCGCTAAGAGATAATATTATGGCAATCGTCTGAAGACTGTCCAACGAAGAATTAACTCAAAGCATAAGAGTAATAAAGCCAACCAAGCAAAAGGTATGTAAGCATCATGTAGATGGTCATACGACTTAATATTCATCTTTGTCTTTTCAAGTTTATCAATATCTTGGTAGATTTTTGATAACTCAGCCTGGCTTTGTGCTCTATAGAATTCACCATTCGTTAATACCGCAATATCTTGCAATGTCTTATAATCGATGGCACCAATATCTTCCCCTGTCTCTCTACCTAAGCCGATTGTATAAACTCTGATACCAAATTTCTTTGCTATGGTAGCAGCTGTCATTGGAGAAATAGAACCAACATTATTACTACCATCGGTTAACAGAATAACAACCTTACTCTTAGCTTTAGAATCTTTTAAGCGACTAACAGAGTTGGCTAATCCCAGACCGATAGCTGTACCATCTTGCATCAAACCGCTTGTTACCAAATCTGTACGAACATTATGAAGAAGATTCAACAATGCAGCATGGTCAAGGGTCATTGGACATTGTGTAAAGGCTTCACCTGCGAATATTGTAAGACCAATGTTATCATTTGGACGACTACTGATAAATTCAGAAGCAACTTCCTTTGCTACTTCCATACGATTGGGAAAAACATCTTCTGTTAACATACTTGCAGAAATGTCCATTGTCAACATGATGTCAATACCCTCAGTATCTTTATTATCCCAGGCATTATAAGTTTGTGGACGTGCCAAAACAATGACTACTAATGCGTAAACTATACAACGAAAAGCCATAGGGAGATGAATCAATTTCACCTTCCAACTTTTGGGAGCATGCTGATAAGCAAATGTATCGCTCATCCTCATGGTTGGTTCTTTACCTTTACCACGAAAGAAATACCATAATAGATACGGTATCAATAAGAGCAGTAAAAGGAGATATCCACTATTGGCAAATTCCATTTCTATAATTCTATTTATATTACATCAAAAGCGCATAAGCTTCAAATGCAGCGTAAATAAACAAAGCTACGGATGTCACTAATAGCAATCCTATAGCAAGCTTTATTATCTTACGTGAACGAGTATCACTTATGTTTTCTTTTGGTTCTTCAACAACGTCTTTTGCTTCTTCAACCTTTGTACTATCTATAAAATGAACAATACTATCAAGATAATAAGTCATGTCATTCGCATCTGTTGAATATTTAGCGAATTTTACAAGGTCTGCTGTGTTGAATACTACTTTTAATTCAGAAACATCACAAACATCCTTCATGCTTTCTAATATCTCATGAGAAGTTATTTCCAATGCGTTGATATTGTAACGCTGTGAGATATATTTTCTGAGAACGTTTGTAACATCTGTATAATAAGCTTTCTGTTCTGCATACAACATCTTATTTGCAGCTATCTCAGAAAGGTCATGTTTTGCTTGCTCATAGTAGGATAGTACACGTGTATTCTTTGGTGTTCTACCATTTTTCTTATGGCAAAGAATTCTATAAAGATAGAAAACAAAACAGATGAGTATAAGTGCAAGTACAATTACTAAAATTACAGGAACCCATTCCCCCCATGAAAAAGGAACCTTTTGAATCTCATCTGGTGGCATAGGAGTACTTTTCACTGTATCGACAGGAACAGCCTGGACATCCAGAGTAACATTTCTTGTCGTCTTAGTCGCACCACCTACAATAACTTTCTGTGCAGGAATAGTATAACGCTTAGCATCCCATGCAGTAATGGTATATATTCGTCTTATTCTTACCTTACTATTTGCATCTGCTGTGTCAGACTTAGCACTTAGTACTTCAACATCTGGAACTATCTCTTTTTTATTATTAAATTCTGGAAAAGAAATCTTCGTCCCTTTAGGTGCATATACAGTAAGGAAATAGTGTGAACGCCCACCTATCAATATCTTGGTAGAATCCACACTTGCCGTTACCTGTACTTGTGCATGGCTTACAACTGCCAGGATAAGCAATATAAATATAACAATATATTTTCTCATCGGTTCCTCTTTGAAAACAACGTCATCAACATCTTTACATAGTCGTCATCCGTTGCTATAGCCACACTATCTACATGACTCTGACTTAACATCTCATGTAATCGTATCTCACGCTCCTCCCAATATTTATTATGTACTTTTCGTAAACGAGCATCATGAGTATCAATATACATCTCATGCCCTGTTTCTGCATCGACAACCTTCATTAAGCCAACATCAGGCATTTCTTTTGCTCGAGGGTCATAAACTTGAATGACAACAACATCATGTTTTTTATTAGCTATTCGTAATTCTTGACTGAAATCCTTGCGAGTATAGAAATCACTGATTACAAAGGCTGTACAACGACGCTTCATTACCTTGTTAAGGTATTCAAGACTTACACCAACATCTGTTCTCTTGCTATTCGGAGTAAAAGTAAGCATCTCTCGAATAAGATAGAGAATATGCTTACGTCCTTTCTTTGGAGCAATATACTTCTCAATATGATCTGAAAAAAATATAACACCAATCTTATCATTATTTTGAATCGCAGAGAATGCTAATGTAGCGGCTATCTCCGTAGCACACTCACGTTTTAACTGCCCTGAAGTACCAAAATCAAGCGAACCACTGACATCTATTAGCAGCATCACTGTCAACTCACGTTCTTCTTCAAAAACCTTGACGTATGGACGATGAAAACGTCCTGTCACATTCCAATCAATATCTCTAACATCATCACCATACTGATACTCACGTACTTCAGAAAAAGCCATACCACGCCCTTTGAAGGCAGAATGATACTGCCCAGCAAAGATATTCTGGCTCAGTCCTAAGGTCTTGATTTCAATCTTTCGGACTTTCTTTAGTAATTCAGTAGTATCCATAGAAAATGATAATAATGCTTCTTAAACTCTTCTAAGAATATAATTAAAGATTAAGGCACCTGTACTTTGTTGATAATCTCACTAATAATCTTCTCTGTTGTAAGATCAGTTGCTTCTGCCTCGTAAGACAAACCAATTCTATGACGCAAAACATCATGTGCAACTGCGCGTACATCTTCAGGAACAACATAACCACGATGCTTGATGAAAGCATAGGCACGACTTGCTTTTGCAAGATTGATACTTGCACGTGGACTTCCACCAAATGTTATCATTTGCTTCAATTCTGGCAATTGATAGCGCTCTGGGTAACGTGTCGCAAAAACGATATCAGCAATATATTGCATGATTTTATCATCAATATATACATCCTTAACTACACGACGTGCCTCAAGAATATCATTCGCTGTAATAACAGGATGTACAACAGGCATACTCTCTTGAAGATTCTCGCGAATAACAAGTTTCTCCTCCTCTAATGTAGGATAATCAATAACAACCTTCAGCATGAATCGGTCTACCTGTGCTTCAGGAAGCATATAAGTACCCTCCTGCTCTATCGGATTCTGAGTAGCCAATACGAGGAATGGATCAGGAAGTGTAAAAGTAGAGTCTCCTATTGTTACTTGATGCTCCTGCATAGCTTCTAACAATGCACTCTGAACCTTTGCTGGAGCACGATTGATTTCATCAGCGAGTACAAAATTAGCAAATACAGGACCTTTCTTTACGTGAAAGGCTTCATCCTTCTGAGAATAAATCTGTGTACCAATAACGTCTGCTGGCAAAAGATCAGGAGTAAACTGAATACGACTATAACGTGCATCAATAAGCTGTGATAGAGTCTTGATAGCAAGTGTTTTTGCCAGACCAGGCACACCTTCAAGAAGAATATGACCATCACTGAGTAACGAAATAAGTAGTGAGTCTATCAGATGTCTTTGACCAACGATAACCTGATTCATACCTGTTGTAAGGTTGGTTACAAATGAACTCTGACTTTCTATCCGTTCGTTCAACTCTCTAATATCAATAGATTCTGCCATTATCTTACAAATTATTATTGTACTATTATATTCTTATTCTATTAGTCGCAAAAGTACAACATAAATGCGGATGAAGCGAAGAATAGTGTCTAAATTATATTAAAAAAGTCCTTAAAACTTCTTTTAAGGACTTTTTTCTACAAGATTACAGCTGTATAAAACAAATGCTGCTTTATTATATTTAAAATACTTACTTTCTATACTCTGGTCTTAATTCAACCTTTGGAACTTTCATAGTATCACCAGCTTGCATTGTCTTACGCTGATTAAGAACCTGAAAATACCCAACCATATCAGCACCAAGTGTCTTTCGGCTATACTTCTCCATAGTCTCACCTTTCTTCAACACAACAATGCGATCAATGCCTATAATATTATAAGCACCATAACGGATACGAGGGTCACTATTTAAAGCCATAAAAGAATCAACTTTAGCTGTCTCTTCCTTTTCAGGTGTTTTATGAACTTTAGTTACAGATGTTGTATCTGCAGAGATCGTCTTTGTACCAAGGGAAGAATGATCATCAGAAGTATTTACTTGCTCTGCTACTTCTTTCGTCTTCTTCCCCGAGTTTGTGCTACCCATTCGTGCCCAAAGAAATATACCAAGACATATGATAACAATAAATGCAACCAATGCAACCTTCTTTAGTAAACCATTCTCTGAACTTTCTATATCAGTGTCTTCATCTTCAGGAATATGAGTTGGTTCAGAACTATTTGGTAATTCTTTTTTATCAATATTATTCTCATTTGAAGACTCTTCTCGCTCTTCTGATGTATTAGAAACAGATTGTACAGACTTAACCTCAACCTCTATAGTTTCCTCCTCAACCTTTGGTTCAACTATAGCGTCATCCTTTGACTCAACAATTGAATCGACCTTAGCATCTACCTCTATAGCAACCTCCTGTTTTTCCTCTTTCTTTTCTTCAAGATTAGAAGGTTTTTCTTCTGAATCAAAGATAGCCTCATTTTCTTCTGTAGTAGGCTCTTCTATAACATCAATCGGTAAGTTCTTTTCATTGAGATTATCTTCTGCCTCTATTTCCGCACCCCCTTTTACAGAACTAATATTATTAGTTTCATCCTTTGTATCTTCTACTTCTGTTCTTTCCTCCTCCACAAGTAGTTTTTCTTCAGAAGTATTTTTTGTTGTGGCATCATCAACAAGTTCTGATTTTACCTCATCAGAACTATCTTCAGCAGGAATACGTTCTAACTCCTCTGTGTCAACGCCATCATTGATAACGACAGTTTCAAATTGTGAGAAAGGTTTGTTTACAAGTTCCTTCATCACTGTATCTGGAGTGAAACTGATCTTGTCATGACCTTCAATAAGTACACGTTCACCAGTATTAACGTTAACACTCTCGCGTGGTTTAACAGCTTGAACCTTAAAGGTTCCAAGTCCTTTAATCTTTACTTGATTACCGTTTTTTAATTCAGAACTTATAATGTCAAAAAAGGCATCAACAAAAGCTGCCGCATCAGCAGCCGACAGATTATGCTGTTTAGCCAATGCACTTGTAATTAATTGTATTGCACTCTTAGCCATTGTCTTGTCCTCCCTTTCTTACATGTCCTTTGATTGTTGCAGCAGGTTTGAAGTTAAGAACCAACTTTGGAGGAACCAGCATACGCAAACCTGTTGAAGGATTAACCATAACACGTTCCAAACGTTTTTTAACTTCAAACGTTCCGAAACCAATAACTGGCACAGGATCGCCTGTTTCGAAGGACTTACCCATCATATCTACAACAGTTTTCACCATCTTTTGGCTTTCATCCTGTGTATATCCAGTTCTTGCTGCTAATGCTGCAATGAATTCTTTATTATTCATTCTGTTTTCTCCTTTTTATTCAAAAATTCAGAATCTATAATCAAATTAATTCTTAGTTCATAAATTCAATATTATGAACTACAAACTATCACTTAACAACCTCTCCAAAAAGGTCAAACTCATCGGAGTCTGTGATGCGAACATCATAGAACTTACCTACACGTAAAGGCTTATCTGTCGATGAAATCAAAACTTCTGGATCTACCTCTGGTGAACAGAATTCTGTACGACCAACATAGTATTCTCCTTCCTTACGATCAATAATAACCTTAAAGGTTTTACCTACCTTCTCAGCTTCCAACTCTTCTGATATCCCTTGTTGAATAGCCATTAGTTCATCGAGACGAGCCTGCTTAACATCCTCTGGTACATCATCTTTATAATGATTTGCACTATAGGTACCTTCTTCTTCAGAATAAGAGAAGGCTCCCATACGCTCAAAGCGAGCATTAGTTACAAACTCCTTTAATTCCTCAAAATCTTCATCAGTCTCACCAGGGAAACCAACAAGAAGTGTTGTACGAAGATGAATACCTGGAACACGACGACGTATCTCTGCAATTAAATCAAGTGTTTCCTGCTTACTCACATGACGGCGCATACGGTCGAGCATATGGTCCGAAATATGTTGGAAGGCTATATCCAAATATTTACACACATTTGGTTTTTCTGCGATTACATCGAGAAGGTCAAGTGGGAACTGATTTGGGTAAGCATAATGGAGGCGAATCCACTCTACCCCCTCTATATCAGCCATTCGTGATATAAGTTCAGTAATATGATGTTTACCATCAAGGTCTACACCATAGTAGGTCAGTTCCTGCTCAATAATCTGAAACTCCTTCACTCCTTGAGCAACAAGTCCTCTCACCTCATCCAAAATTTCTTCAACAGAACGTGAATGATGACGACCCGTAATCAATGGAATGGCGCAATAAGCACAATGACGATCACAACCTTCAGCAATCTTTACATAAGCATAATGGCGTGGAGTGGTAAGATGTCTAACACCATTACATGCAGGAACATCAGCCTTACCAAGATCTGTCAGCAACTGTTTATAATTGAACTTACCGTAGAACTTATCTACCTCTGGAAGTTCTGCTTCAAGCTCGTCTTTGTATCGTTGTGACAGACAGCCCATTACATAGAGCTTATTAAGCTGTCCATTCTTCTTTCTATTGATAAATTCAAGAATCGTATTGATACTTTCTTCTTTTGCAGCTTCGATGAATCCGCATGTATTGATAACGGCAATCTCACCTTGTGGACGCTTTGAGTCATGTGTACAATGAAAGCCGTTTTCTTCAAATTGCTTCATGATTAGCTCTGAATCTACAAGATTCTTTGAGCAGCCCATGGTAACAATATCTATCTGATTTTTCTTCATTCGTTCTTTGTTTGGTGATAGGTGTTGAATGTTGGGTGTTGGGTGTTAATGAATTGCATAAATGGATGTAATATCACTTCATCAACACCCAACACCCAACACCTAACATTCAACACCCAACACCCTATTTAAATAGGCTATCAACAAACTGCACCTTATCAAAAAGCTGCAAGTCTTCCATGCCTTCACCTAATCCAATATACTTAACAGGAACCTTCAATTGGTCACTAATACCTATCACGACTCCTCCCTTAGCGGTTCCATCAAGTTTCGTAATAGCCAGAGATGTAATCTGTGTTACAGCAGCAAACTGACGTGCCTGTTCAAAGGCATTCTGTCCAGTACTTCCATCAAGTACAAGCAGTACTTCGTGTGGAGCCTCAGGAACAACCTTCTTCATGACATCCTTAATCTTCTTCAACTCGTTCATCAAGCCTACTTTATTGTGCAAACGACCTGCCGTGTCAATAATCACTACATCCGCACCATTTGCTTTAGCACTTTGCAGTGTATCAAAAGCAACACTCGCAGGGTCTGCTCCCATCTGCTGTTTCACTACAGGAACACCAACACGGTCGCCCCAAATTTGAATCTGCTCAACAGCAGCAGCGCGGAAGGTGTCAGCTGCTCCGAGATAAACTTTCTTTCCAGCTTGCTTAAACTGCCAAGCAAGTTTACCTATGGTTGTAGTCTTACCTACACCATTTACTCCGACAACAAGTATAACGTATGGGTGTGTACCTTCTGGTAACGTCCATTCTCCATTATCTCCAGTATTATTTTCAGTGAGTAATGCTGTTATCTCACTTTTAAGAATACTATTAAGCTCGCTTGTTGAAACATACTTATCGCGGGCAACGCGTTCTTCAATGCGTCGGATAATCTTAATAGTTGTATCTACACCTACATCAGACGTTACAAGAATCTCTTCAAGGTCGTCTAAGACCTCATCATCTACTTTTGACTTTCCTGCCACTGCACGTGTCAGTTTTGAGAAAACATTTTCTTTTGTTTTCTCAAGTCCTTTGTCAAGTGTTTCTTTTTTCTTCTTACCGAATAAACCGAATAATCCCATATAATTAGCTAATTTGTTGCAAAGATAATAAAAAGTTGACGAAAAAGCAAATTTGCTTTACAACACAATGAAAATTAGTATTATCCAAGAAATATTTACGCTATAATTTACGTGTTTAAGCCTAAGTGTATTCTTTTTTATGATAAGATTGAATAGTAGAGTTTGTTTTTAATAGAAATAATATAACTCATCACATATCGTGTTAAGCCTCCGCACCAGCCGTGTTAAGGCTTCGCACCAATGGTGCGGAGCCTTAACAACATGCTTTATAATACAAAGAAAAACTATATTTGTTTGTGATTAGGAGTGTCACTTACTATTAAAACCGGCTTATATAGTATAACATCAATCGAAACATTAATTTTATCAGATTACAGTAAACGCAAGTAAGCATTCCTTATGCTTAAAGAAATGCTTACTTACAACGTTACTAACGAGTTTATGAGAACTTATTAAGTATCTTTAATCAAATCGATATATAAAATACTAATATTCAAATATTTATTAATAAATAATTAAAGTAAATTATCGATGCTTATGCTTTACATACCAACTATGGATAAACGTATCATACAGAATCAGTGAGACTGCTAAAATTCCAAGTCCAATCCATAAAATAAGAGGTAATTCAAGATTAAATACTCCATAAGAAAGAACCAAACCGACACCAATACCTGTTTCCCAAGCAAGTAAAAACGTACTCTGACTCGTTCCGCGTTGACAATGGTCTGACATCTTTATAAAAAAGAGTAAGAATCTACTTCCTATCAATCCTACACCCAGACCAATAAGGATTGGCACGATATAGCTAACACTTTCCTGATTTCGAGTAATCATCAGTAGAATCGCAATACCAATAACAATCATTCCTGTTGTGGCTTCACTGCGAAGATCAGCATCTGCAAAGACAAATCTTTCAGCAAGAATTGCTATAATAAAGCCCACCATCAGCATTCCATAAAAACGAGGACTGTGTTCTATACTCAAAAGAAGTCCAACAACAGATGTGATAAGAGTCACGTTGACAAAAAGCCAATGACTACCTTTCAATAGAAAACGATCGCAAGAAAAGCGAGAGAAATCCTCACTTGGCATACGAAATGGAAAACTTATTAAGTTGACAAAGATAAAAGAAACAGCCAAGCAGATACAAGACAAGAGGAGTACTGAAGCAAAATTCATTGTTTGATATACCATGATTCCCGCTAAAGGACCAAATGAAAGCGCAAAACGTCCAAACCATGTTGCAGCATGATTTGCCTCTGTTCTGTGTACTGCTTCAACGGTATCAATAATGAGTGTACTAAGAAGGACGAGTTGCGAAAGACCATAGAAAGCACCTTGTATGAAACGAAGTCCTACAAGTATCGTATAATCAAAAGAGTTATAAGGTAAATTACTTAGATAATAAAGTACCCCTGTAACTGCCAATAGTAATAATGTTGAGACATTAAATACATTTTTGCGACGATAGCGTTGAACAAGATAGCCAGAAAGACTACCAAAGAGATATATCCCAATAAAGAACACACCCATAACCAAAGCTATCTGTAACATAGAATATCCTCTAACTTCCATACGCAAAGGTATGGTAGCAACGAGCATATAAGACGACATGACTAACAAGAGATTAGCCATTGCCAATAACCAAAAATGCTTATTCCACAAACGAACGTGAACAGGTATGTTTTGAGTATCCATAAATCATTATTATCCAGAAATTAATCATTATGTGAGTTAGACGCTGAAATATGTAATGTATTTTGTTAGAGATAGATGAATACAACAATCTCTATTTAGCTTTTAAATACATATATCCATTAATAAATCCAACATCATTTAGAATCGTAATTTATAAATTCTTACCTATAAACGAATATTAATATGACTCAGATTCTGAAGGAAAGCTCGTATCCTTCACACATTTAATATATTCTTGTACACCCTCTGTCATACATTTGTTGACATTAGCGAAATGACGGAGGAACTTAGGCTTGAAGCCCTGTGTCATACCAAGAGCATCTGCATAAACAAGCACCTGACCGTCTGTACCATTACCAGCACCGATACCTATCGTTGCAGCTTTCACCATAGAAGTAACCTTTGTGGCTAAAGATGCAGGAACTTTCTCAAGGGTGATAGCACTGACACCTGCAGCATCAAGCGCAAGTGCATCTTCTATAAGTTTCTCAGCTTCTGCGTCGTCTTTGGCACGTAGTCCATATCCACCAAACTTATGAATACTTTGTGGAGTAAGACCAAGATGTCCAATAACAGGAATACCAGCATCAACTATTCCTTTAATAGTATCAGCAATCTCCTTACCACCTTCCATTTTGAGTGCACCTGCACCAGTTTCTTTTATAATACGAATAGCATTGCGAATACCATCTTCACGACTTATCTGATAAGAACCGAATGGCATATCACAAACAACAAGACAACGTTGACAAGCACGTACAACAGAACGTGCATGATAAATCATCTGTTCAACAGTAATAGGAGTTGTGTCTTGATTACCTGCCATCACATTCGATGCAGAATCACCCACAAGAATACTGTCGATTCCTGCGGCATCAATAATTCCTGCTGTCGTAAAGTCATAGGCAGTCATTTGAGTAATCTTCTCCCCCGCTGCCTTCATTTCCAATAATGTTTTTGCAGTAACTTTCTTCTTATCTGTTGTTAAATATCCCATAATCACTTTTATAATTCAATAGTTCAATACTTTCCCATTGTATGCTTTATAAACAAACATGGTTTTGAACCTTGACTTTTGTTTCGGGCTGCAAAGTTACTCCTTTTTAATGGTCTGACAAAGTAAAACCATCATAATTACTAATAACCTCCTCTGTATAAGGTTTTAATTCAGCTACAGAATTGGTAGTTGCAAGACCTATTACACGTGCTCCAGATGCAATACCAGAACGTAAACCATTGAAGCTATCTTCAAAAACAACACACTCTTCTGGAGAAACACCAAAACGAGCAGCAGCCTTAAAGTAACAATCAGGAGATGGTTTACTCTCTTCAAAGTCTTCAGAGGTTAGAATTTCGTCAAAGTATCCCTTAAATTCTGGATGCTTATTATAAACATTCAGCATCTTCTCAAGGTTAGAACTCGTAACAACAGCAGTCTTTATACCTTTACTTCTAACATCTTTTACAAACTCCTCGAAGCAAGCAATATAATTAAAAGACATATTCTGTTCGTATTCATAGAGAAGTGTAGTAACTTCTTTCTGTTTATCTTCGTCTCCAGTAAAATACTTATCGTATATCTGAACAAGTGTCTGTCCTTTAATAATATGCTCAAAATTATCAATGTTAGGACGAAGTCTTTTATCCAAATTTCGCCAAAACAAGGTGTATAAAGGCTCTGTATCGAACACAACTCCATCCAAATCAAACAAACAAGCTTTTACCATTTTCCTCATTTATTATTATATATTATAATGCAAAGTTACAAAAACTTTTCGTAACTTTGTAGCCTATATATGACAAAGAAGTTATTTACAATATTTGCTTTTTCCACAATGCTAATATTCATTATGAGCAGTTGTGAACACAAGTCATCAGCACCAAAGAAGTTGGATATCCCAACAGCTGTCGTTTCTGTAGACACTGTAGCTCGTCTTTCAGATGCAATACAATGTCATGTACATGTAGATTTCACTTACTTAAAAGAGAGTAAACATGCTGCTGCCAATGATTCTTTACTCAGAATGGGGCTTTTACAACCAGACTATTTCGCTATCAATAACGATAAACTCACTCCTCAAACTGCTATTCCATCCTTTGTAAGGCAGTATATAAAGCAGTATATGGAAATAGCTCAGCTCATTCGTCAGAAAGAGAGAGATAAAAGTCAACTCATTGGGGAGCTAACTATCAAGACAGAATTAAGAGCTGCTGCGGGCAAATATATTACTGCCTTATCACATATTGCCATTAACAATGGCAATGGTCAGCTTACAAAGTATACGATTGTACGTAATTTTAATCCCCAAAACGGCAAACTTATCACACTTCAAGACCAATTTGGTAAGGATTATAAAGAAACGCTAACAAAGGAAATCATTGCGCGTTTAGCAGAGAAAGAGGACCTTGAGAAAGATGATATAGCAGGATTACAAGCAAAGGGTTATTTCATTGGTATAGCCCCCTACCCTGCAGATAACTTCATTCTTACAGATGATTCAACTGTATTCATCTATAGCCCAGGTGAGATTAGTCAGAAAGAAGTTAGAGTTGCTATCGACAACTAACATTCTCTATGACTTTATTTTTGTACCGCTAAACCTCATACAAAAAGATTATGATTGAAATTATAAAGAAATACTTTCCTCAACTTACTCCAAAACAGGAAGAACAATTTGCAGCGCTCGATGCACTATACCACGATTGGAATGCAAAAATTAATGTCATTTCACGTAAAGATATTGATAATCTTTATGAGCATCATATTCTTCATTCATTAGCTATCGCAAAATATATAAACTTCCGTGAAGGTACAAACGTCCTTGACTTTGGTACTGGTGGAGGCTTTCCTGGTGTTCCTCTTGCAATCTTCTTTCCTGAAGCTAACTTTAAACTCATTGATGGTACAGGTAAGAAAGTAAGAGTTGCACAGGAAGTTGCTGATGCAATTGGCCTTGAAAATGTCCTCCCTTCTCACTTACGTGGAGAAGAAGAGAAAGGTCAGTTTGACTTCATTGTATCACGTGCAGTGATGCCACTACCTGATTTAATGAAGATTGTCAAAAAGAATATTGCATCAGACCAACATAATGTTTTACCAAATGGTGTCATTGTTTTAAAAGGTGGAAACCTTGATGAAGAACTGAAACCATACAAAAACATTGCTGAGAAAACTGAACTTTCACAATGGTTTGATGAAGAATGGTTTAAGGAGAAATATCTTATTTACGTACCAGGATAATCCTTTTCTTTACGATTATATAATATAATTCTTCTCCATTATCAACCATTTACACTCAAATATCACTTATGCTTAAAATCCAAACTTTCGAGGTTAATCCTCTTCAGGAGAACTGCTACGTTGTCAGTGACGAAACAAAGGAATGTGTTATTATTGATTGTGGCGCACTTACCGAAAGCGAACAGAACTCTATCATTGATTATATAAAAGGGGATGGACTAACACCTGTCCACAATCTTGGTACCCATGGCCATCTTGATCATCACTTTGGTGATGCTGCTCTTCTTACTGCCTTCAACCTCCAGCCAGAGGTTTCTGAAGGCGATAGTGTATTTATGAATAATCCAAAGCAGGCAGCTGCACAGATGCTGGGAATGCAACTGAACTATGACTTGCCTGCTGGTAATTTAAAACTAACTAACAAGCAAAATATATCATTCGGGTCACACACCTTTAAGGTTATGCATACTCCTGGACATTCTGGCGGTTCAGTATGTTTTTATTGTGCAGAAGAGAATGTCATCTTTACTGGTGATACCTTGTTTAAAGGAAGTATTGGTAGAACAGATTTTCCTGGAGGTAGTATGTTTCAGATTATTAGTAGTCTTCGAGAACTTGCACAACTTCCCGATACTACTATTGTTTATCCTGGGCATGGACCACAAACATCTATCGGTTTCGAACTATCTCATAACCCTTATATGGACAGATAAAAAACAAGTAAATAATTCCTCAAGATGAAAGCAAGAAGTTCGCAACCCGAAAAGATACTACTTGGTATCGATCCTGGCACTAATGTGCTGGGATACGGTGTTCTGCGTGTCTGTGGAAATAAAGCTGAACTTGTTGTCATGGGTGTCATTGACATGCGCAAGGAGAAAGATGTATATCTCCGATTAGGTAGAATATTTGAACGTGTAACAGGTATTATCGACGAATATTTACCCGATGAAGTAGCCGTCGAAGCTCCTTTCTTTGGAAAGAATGTACAATCAATGCTGAAACTTGGACGTGCGCAAGGTGTTGTTATTGCTGCTGCTATTAACCACGATGTCCCTATTCAAGAATACGCACCATTGAAAATTAAAATGGCAATTACGGGAAATGGCTCAGCCTCTAAGGAACAAGTTGCAGGTATGTTACAAAAACTACTACATCTACGTGACGATCAAATGCCCCATTTTATGGATGCTACGGATGCTGTCGCAGCAGCTTATTGTCATTTCTTACAGATGAGTCGGCCAGAAACAGATGCAAAACACTATGGGTCTTGGAAAGATTTTGCGCGCAAAAATGCGGACAGAATAAGATAAACAAAACTCCTCACACAGTTGTATTTATTCATGAACACAGTGATGTACATTAAACCTATAAAACTTCAATAACGTCAAAGATAACAACTAAAACAACACAAGGATTTAAGTATCAAGCGTATGAAAAATAGAATAATAGCTCTTTCATTCCTACTCGCATCTGTACTTACGGTGAATGCCCAGCAGGAGCGTGTATCGAAACAACTATATGCAAGTGCTTACAAGATAGCAACTGACAGTAAAGAAGATGTAAACGTGCGCAAAGCAGCTTCCTTTAAAGTCGACGCAATTACCTATCTTAATACTCGAACATTATCTGCTCTTGTTGACACAACGAAGCAACTTTCTTCTAAGGATATTGCTCATCTCAACGCACAACTTGACTCTATGGCTTATTATATGCATGAGTATGTTAATCTCTTTACGAAAGAGTATGCACGTGCTGACAAGCAAAAGAGAAAAGAACAAATTCTCAAGATATTCCGTGACGCAAGTATTAATCACCCACTCTACAATGACCCTGATAAGAATCTTGTTTTGGTATACTTCAATAGTGAGGACTATCTTACTCAGTTCTCCCTCGATACCGACTGGATTGTAGCACTTGCAGAGGTTAAGAAAAAGTTAGCAGAAAAATCTTTATAAGGAGAGGTAAGTATAATTCTATAATCTAAGATTCATCATAATGCAAGACGAACTATTAAGATATCCATTCGAAGAGAAATTCAAAGAAGACTTGGTATCTTATCTACAAGAAAAGGAGCTTGTAGACAAGATATTACCTGATACAACAGACATGGAAGAAAAATGGTTAGGCATTGCTGAAGCGTACCTACCCGATGGTATGCGAGAGTTTGCGGCCTACCCTACTGTTTCCCTTGGATGGATAATGTACGTCGGTATGGCAATTGCAAAATACTGGGATGAAGATTGGGAGCTATATAATAAGGTAGAAAACCTCTATACGTATCTTCGCAATCGAATAGACTACGACCACATGGATGACTATATCTGTGAGAAAGTGCTACTCCTTACGGCTGACGAACATAAGAAACTCGCTACCATTGTAGGAAAATGTGCAGCACGAACCAACAGCCTACTCCGTCATCTACCTATATCCGCCGGAAGCAGTGAAGCTTTTCATGCTTATATTGCTGCCCTTCATCAAATGTACTTTATGGGAACAGCTATACAGTTAAAACGTATGGGGTACCACATGACAAAGATTTAATCTCAACCAATCATTAAAAGCTGAACATATCTTTTTATTATCAAGCAGACTATATATTCCTGTATTGAATGCCTAGCATACTACACCAAGTTTAAACGGATAATAAACAAAATATTACGAAAAATAAAATATACTTAGATTCTAATAACCGACTGAGAACTATAATTAGGGTGTGCATTATGCGAAGTAATGCACACCCTCTCAAAATATTAATTCTTAACCTTCTGGCACTGGACCAGGGCTATCTTTACCTCCCTCTTTTGGAGAAGGGCTAGGACTGGAACTCTTTCTCCTTGCCGGATTGTCCACCGAAACTTCTGCAGCTCGTGCAGCCTCGCGCATCTTAGCCTTAGGCGTAAAGACAATCTTAGGTGTCTTAAGCGTGGCAGCTGTAACATCTTTCTCCGTGTCCATCATCTTTGGTGGGAAGTAAATACGAAGTGAACCAAGATCGCCGAGGTCAATACTTGCGCCCATCTTCAGCGAACGACACGCCATCTTGCCTAGCGTAATAAGCGTGTTCATCACGTCACCGCGCGAGAGCGAAGTCTCGTCCATAATCATGTCGCACAGTGAGTCTAGTGTCAGGTGCTGATTACTCTTAGCTACGGCATAATACACCGTCTGCCCCTTCTTCTTCCCGATTGTTTGTTTCTTTGATTTAACTTCAAATTCTACCATAGTATTTACTTTTAAATGGTTTGTAATATATTGATAAAACTAACTCTTTCAATGGTATTCTATACTCAATTTCAAGGGTGTTTAACACTGTTGTCTAAGGGTGTTTAACACTGTTGACTAAGGGTGTTTAACACCCTTAATCATATGTATTAAACACCCTTGAAATTCATTGTAATAACTGAATTACTTTTCCGATTTTCTTCTTAATCCCAACCGCCTTACGACCGTTTCGTAAGGTGTCGCCTTTTCAAAGGACGACACCTATAAAAGACAATCACAAGGATCACTCAAACGACGGCTCAACTCTGTACCCAGGGGCACGACCATTACCGTAGTTCACGTTGACGACACCATTGTAGAAGCGCAGGCGATAAGCACTGCCACCGCTCCATGGATCGGCACTAGACGACCAATAGAAGCCTCTGTTACCAACTTCGTACAACGCACTCGAGCTGTAAGAGCCCAAGGCAGGTAGGTAGAAGTACTTATTTGCATCAGCAATAAGGGGAAGCGTATTCAGCGCAGACCAGTTCTGGTCATTTCCGTTTGTTCGCCAATCGCCACCAACTGGAGCACTATTAGCGTTGAATCCACTAATATATACTTTCTTCTTAAACCACATACCACCTTTATATAAATGGCCCATGGTCGTCCAAAGCTCATCTGCATCCCAACGAGGTTCTCCTTCTTTTGCGTACCAAACCATCTCATTGACATTAGGAAGATCCTTACATGAGCTGTGAGTTGCTGGGTTATTTACGCCATAAGTAAATGCTTCGTTATGGAAACGGGTACCACCAGAATGAGGGTAATCTAGAGATGTTGTAGAACCTGATAGACCACTACTGATGGTTGGCTGGCTACCACCTAAGTTCCACTCATGCCCCTTCCAATATTGTTCCTGTGCATCCCACATATAATAATGGTCGCCGTCATAGTTATAAGGATCAAGATTAGCTGTTATATCATGGATTGAACCAGCTGTACAGTTTAACGTAACAATCTTTGAAACTGTTCCCTCTATTGCGCCACTTGGATTATCAGTTGTATTACGAAGCCAGTAACGAATGCGGAAAGTATGTGTACCAGGAGCAATGACTGCATAGGTAGCATTCTTGCTCATATCATCAGCAGAATTGTCTATTGCAAAGCCTGAACCTGTGGTTACGGTAATCGTTTTTGAACCACCAGAAGCAAGGGTAAGTGTACCGTTAGCCGCTATGTCGTAAGTTCCTGCAATATCGTCGTCACTCATAATTTCAACCTTAATCAGCTTACTATGATTTACATATGGATTGCTTGAGCGAGGGATAAAGCAAAGATAGGCTGCCTTGTGGTCAAGGGAAAAACTATAATCACTGCCAACCTTGCTCGCTGTAGCGATTCCGCAATCTCCTGATTCGACTGCATGATCAAAGTTGTTTGGGGCAGACTGTGTTTGTGCAGACTTAATCTCTACCTGTGTTTGCGTTCCTACAACCGCCTTGTTTGTATATAGAATACCGTGTGAAGCACCCGTATATGTACCTGAAAGAGCAAACTTGGCAAATGATGGATTAGCTGCAGAAGGGATAGTCGTCGTTGTACTTTGCTGCCAATTTCCTCCATCGTCCTTTACCCATATCTTGTCCGTGCTGCTCCAATTTACAGAAGCACCTGTGCCTTTTGTATGGTTGAGAATTGCTGTACGCGTTGTAGCATCTGGCTGAGAAGTACCAGTAAAGACGATTGCCTCAGCAGGGATCTCATTATTCTTCTGCTTTTCTCCCTGTGCAACGTCGTCATTGGCACAGCTGGCAGCAAACAATAAAGCTGCGAAGCCGTAACACATGCCTCGCATTACAGAACCTATAGTTGTTCTCTTCATAAACTTATTCATTTTCTTTTTCCTTACTAATAAATCTTACTCTTTTTCAGTGTCACTCCAAGAAGTACTATTCTGGTCTTCCTCTTCATTGCTAAAAAAATTACGCTTTGCATCGCCCACAGTTGTGCCTGGGTTAATCTTTCCTGCATTACCACTAGCATTAACTAATAGGGCTTCTGTCTCCGTGCAAATAATGTTGCACTGGGGTCTTTGATAAATTTTTCTTTCAATTACTCTCATTTCATTTAATTTTAAGGGATACGCTGTCAGCACATCCTATTTTTATTACCTTATTGATTAAAATAGATATTATTTTGTTCTTATTTTGCCTTTTGAACAGCTCACAAATGAACACGAAAAAGCGAACAAAGGAAACTCCTAGAAGTCCTTTGTTTACAACGGTTACGCCACGCTTCGCGCGCGCGTAGGCTGGAAGAAAAAACGGATGATTAAACGCTAGTAGCGCCTGTGTGTGTGTGTGTGTGTGTGTGTTAGCAAAATA
>ERZ772960.668-NODE-668-length-29526-cov-5.720267_pt1 | contig 29526 bp, 20 predicted proteins | sample MGYA00580678_ERZ772960 | MGnify/ENA primary metagenome ERZ772960 (study PRJEB29015, sample SAMEA2737930) | human oral metagenome | biome: human oral; feature: human-associated habitat; material: dental | place: China | collected 2059 ... | reverse complement strand
CAGCCGGGCCCCGGGCCGTCGCCGTCGTCTACAACCCCGTCCACGTCGGCGCCCTCGACGACATCCAGGCCGTGGTCGAACAGGCGGCCATCGACGCCGGATACGCCCCGCCCGTCTGGCTGCCCACCGCGAAGGACGACCCGGGCGTGGGCCAGACCCGGGCGGCCCTCGCCCTCGATCCGGCCGTCGTCGTGGCCGTCGGCGGCGACGGCACGATCCGCCACGTGGCCGGGGAGCTCGCCGGCAGCGGCGTCCCCCTCGGAATCCTGCCGACGGGAACCGGCAACCTCCTGGCCAGGAACCTGGGCCTGCCCATCGGATCCGGCGTGCGGGACCTCGCCTCGATCGCCATCACGGGGCGTTCCCGGCGCATCGACGTCGGCTGGGTCGAGGCGGACGGGCCGAGCCTGGAGCAGACGGCCGCGATCGCGCGCATCGCCCCGGACTCGCACGCCTTCGCAGGAAGCACCCCCTTCCTCGTGATCGCCGGCATGGGATTCGACGCCGCGGTCATGCACAGCGCCGGCCGCGGCCTCAAGCGCACCATGGGATGGGGCGCCTACGTGGTCTCGGGGCTCAGGTACCTCAGACGCAGGCGGGTCAAGGCCCACATCGTGGCCGGCGAGGGCCACAACGAGTTCGACCTGGAGGCCAGGGCGATCCTCTTCGCCAACTGCGGGCGTCTGCCGGGAGGCTTCGTCCTCGCCCCCGACGCGAGGATCGACGACGGCTGGCTGGACCTCGTCGTCGTCGACACGAAGATCGGACTGCTCGGCTGGGGCGACCTCGTCCGCAGGGTCGGCCTCCAGAGCCTCGGGCTGCGGCGGCGGCCCCAGATGCTGCCCGAGGTCGGTTCCATCGAGTTGCGCCGGATGCGCTCGGTGCACGTGCAGGCCGGCGACCCCGAGCTGGTCGAGGCCGACGGCGACGCCCTCGGCTACGCCTGGAACGTCAGAGCCCGCATCGAACGCGGCACTCTGCTCGTGCACGTGCTCTGACGGGCTCGGACCTCTCGGCGGGCCGCCCGAGGGCCGCTCACTCCGGCTGCCGTCCCCGGCGCAGCAGACTCTCGACGAAGGCCCTGCCGGCCACGAAGTCCGCATCGGAGGTGCCGGGGCGGGGTTCGACCCTCGTCCCGCCGGCGGAGGGATAGGACCCCAGGAAAACGACCCGCGGGCATACCCGGTGCAGGCCTATGAGGGCGGCCTGGATGCGCTCGTCGTGCAGGTGGCCCTCGGCGTCGATGGAGAAGGCGTAGCGCCCCAGGGCGTCGCCGACCGGCCGCGACTCGATGCGGGAGAGATTGACGCCTCGGGCCGCGAACTGCTCGAGCATGCTCAGCAGCGCCCCCGCCTCGTCGTGGGGCAGCTGCACCATGAGAGTCGTCTTGTCCGCGCCCGTGCGGTCCGGCTGCCGCCCCGGCGGCCCGACCATGATGAAGCGCGTGATCGCGCCGCGGTTGTCGGCGACGTCCCGGCTCAGCGACTCCAAGCCGAACATGGCCTCGGTGCCCGGCGGGCACAGGGCCGCCTCGAAGTCCGCCCGGCCGTCGGCCAGGAGCCGGGCGCCGGCCGCCGTAGAGGTCGCGGGCACGTGGACGGCCTCGGGGATGTGCGCCCGGATCCACCGGCGGCACTGGGCCCAGGCGTGGGGATGCGTGGCGATGCGGCGGATGTCCCCGAGCCCCGTTCCCGGCCGCACGGCCAGGCAGAAGACGATGGGCACGAGCATCTCCGCCTTGATCTCCAGGGGGCTTCCGGCCGTCAGGCTGTCCAGTGTCGCGTTGACGCCGCCTTCGACCGAGTTCTCGATGGGGACGACCGCGTAGTCGGCCTCGCCCCTGCGCACCATCTCCAGCGCCGAGGGCACGTCGTGCGCGGGCACCTCGCAGGCTTCGCCCGCCACCTGCCTGAGCGCCGCATGGGTGAAGGTGCCTGCGGGCCCCAGGTAGGAGAAACGAGGGGGGTCCCCGGGACGGCCGGACATGGCGCTCTCCTCTCTCGCAGCGTCGCCTTCCTGCAGCACTGACTCAGTTTAGTCTCGCGTTGTAGTCTGGTCGCATGCTCCTGCGTCCGGCATGCCGCTTCATCCTCGGTCTCGTGGGCGCTCTCGCCTGCCTCGCGGGCGTCGTGGGCCCGGCGTTCGGCGCGCCCGCGCAGGGCGGCGCGGCGCCCGGGATCGGAGCCGGCGCGGAGGGAGCGGCCCCGAGCCGGGGAACGGAGGGATCGGTCGTCGTCGTCGGATTCTCCGGCGTGAGCTGGAAGGACGTCACGGCCGACACCGCGCCGAACCTCTACCGTTTCGGCAAGCAGGCCTCCACCGCCGACCTCGTGGTCCGCACGATCAACGAGACGACGTGCCCCACAGAGGGCTGGCTCACCCTCGGCGCGGGACAGCGCACGATCGACGACGCACCCGCCTGCCGCCCGCCCAAGGCCCGGTCCAGGTGGACCGAGCTGGTCGAGGTCAACTCCGCCAGCAAGTACCACGCCAGACTCGGGCGGCTCGGCAAGGCGTTGAGGAACGCGAAGACGACGGCCATCGGCCCGGGCGCCGCGATGGCGCTCACCGACCCGAAGGGACGCCTCCGGGCCGACTACGCCGATCTGGCGCCGATTCCGGGGTCCGTTCGGGGAACCAGCGCCGGTGCCGCCGACGACTCCGGGGCCGCGGCCAAGGCCTACCTCGAGAAGGCCGCCGGCTCGAAGGTGACGGTCGTGGACCTCGGCGCCGTCCGCAGACCGGAGTCGCAGCTGTCCGCGTCGGGAGGCGGACGGCCGGGGTTCTGGCGCAGGCTCGGCGGATTCTTCGCCTCCGAGCCGTCCGCGTCCCGCGACGTCACCGCGCAGATCTCCGCCCTCGACGCCCGGTTCGCCAGCCTTCTGCGCGCCATACGGGAGAAGGACCCGAAGGCGACCGTCCTGGCCGCCTCGCTCGCCGACAGCCAGAGCTCCCGTCCCTCGCTCGGCTATTTCGCGGCGGCCGGGCCCCGCGTCGCCCGCGGCATGACCCTGGCCGGCGGCCCGCCCCTGACGGCCAGCTCCGACGCGACCCGCCAGCGCGGATACGTCCAGATCACCGACCTCATGCCCACACTCCTCGACTGGGCAGCGCCGGGCTCCTCCGAGGCGGCGGACGCCATCGGGTCGACGATCGTCTCCACGCCGAACGGCTCCGGCGAGGAGAACGTCCGCGAACTCGTCGGCAACGAGGTCCGCTCCCAGACGGTGCGCTCGCTCTCCGGGCCGTTCTTCATCCTCTTGGGCGCCATGTTCGCGGCCGTCCTGGCCCTCTTCCTCACCCGCTCCCGCTGGAAGGGGACGACCCGCAGGCTCTTCGTCCAGCTGTCGACGCTGCTGGCGGCCGTCCCCGTGGCCTCGCTGCTGGTCAACCTCGTTCCGTGGTGGTATTCCCCCCGCGCGGCCGGCGTGTTCGTCGGGCTGCTCGTCACCTTCTCCACGCTCATCGCCGCTCTGGCCCTCAACCCGCGATGGAAGGACCGATCGTTCGCCCCCTTCGGCGTGATCGGCGGGCTGGTCGTCGTCACGCTCATGCTCGACGTCGCCTTCGACGACGTCCTGGCCTACCCCCTCCAACTGGCGGCCCTGTTCGGCACGCAGCCCCTGGTCGGCTGGCGGTTCTACGGCTTCTCCAACTCGGCCTTCGCCCTGTTCACCGCCGGCCTGATCCTCTTCCTGGCGTGGGCGGGCGAACGCCTGTACTCGCGGGGGGAGAGGAGGAAGGCCGCCTGGCTCATCGTCGCGGTCGGAGCCGTCGCGGTGTTCCTCGACGGCTCGGCGGGCTACGGGGCCGACTTCGGCGGGCCCCCCGTGCTCATCGTCGCCTTGGGGACGCTGGCGATGATGATCTTCCGGAGGAGGCTCACATGCCTGCGCATCGCAGCGGTGCTGTTCCTGGCCTTGGTGGTCTCCACGGCCTTCGCCGTGGCCGACTACCTCAGCCCCGTCTCCGAGAGGTCGCATCTGGGCCGCTTCGTCGAAACGGTGCTCCACGGCAACGGGCTGGAGATCGTCGCGCGCAAACTCGCCCAGGTCTTCGGGAACCTCCCGTGGCCGGCGATCGCGCTCCTGGTCGCCGCGCTGGGCGCCGCCGCCTATTGGGCATGGCGCCTGCACCGCCGGGGGGGCTTCCGGATCGGCGTCCTCGCACGCTCCCGGGCGTGGAACGAGCTTCCGGTGCTGCGAATGAGCGTGATCGTGCTGTGCTGGGCTCTGGTGGTGGGGATGTTCGTCAACGATTCGGGGATCCTGGTGCCGGCCATGGGCCTGGCATTCTCGATCCCACTGTGGTGCGTGGCCGTCGTCCGCTTCGAGGAGGCCGACCCGCTCGGGTCGGTGGGCGCCGGCTCGCAGGCTCCGGCCGGAGACTGCGAGGAAGCGCGGGAGAAAGCTACGGCCGGCGAGGGCGCCTCGACCGAGGAGACTGGAGCCTCGCGACCGGCCCGGGAGTCATCAGCCGGGGAGACCGCTGAAGAGCCTCCCGTCGCGGGGGCGGGCGGATCGCCGCGGACTCACCCTCCGAAGGCGTTGTAGGGCTCGAAGTCGACGCTGACTCCGCGGCGTTTGGCCTTGGGCACGCGGACGCGGCGGAAGCGCCGCCCGTTTACCGCCATGAACACGCCCTTGTACTGGTCGGCCCGATGGCGCTGCCCGGCCCAGTCGCCGCCCGATGCGCGGTGCTTGATCTCGCAGACGACCTCCTGCAGGGTGAATCCCGCGACCAGGAGGTCGATCGTCATGCCCGTCTCCACGCCCCAGCCCGCGGCGAGCGGCCGAGCTGCGTCGAAGGCCTTGCGGGTCAGGCAGCGCTGGCCGGAGATGGGCTGGCGCGGCCTCCATCCGGTGGCCCGCCGGATCGCCTTGAAAGCCAGTCCCGTGACGAACCCGAGGCCGGCGGCGCCCTCCTGCGGGGGAAGCGCGGCGATCGTGCAGTCCGCGGCGCCGGCCAGGACGGGTTCGACGAGGGGTGCCGCCTCCACGGCCGACTCGCCGAGATCCGCGTCGAGGAACAGGAGCAGGCGCGCGGGCCTGCCCTCTTCGTCGCGCATGGCGACCACGCTCGCCCCCGTCTCCATCGCCGACGCCTTGCCGCGGTTGACCGAATGCCTGATCACCGTCGCGCCCGCCGTTCGGGCCGCTTTCTGGGTCCCGTCCGAGGAGCCGTCGTCGACGACCACGACGAGGTCGACGTGCGGAATGGCACGGGCAGCACGGACCGTCGCGCCGATGCGATCCTCTTCGTCCTTCGCGGGAATGATCACTGCAACGCGTTGGTCGGATGTAGTCACGCCATAAGCCTATCCCCCTGCGCACCGAATTTCGTGCAACGCGGGGCGGACGAGGGCAAACGCCGCATCATCGCCGGTTCGGCCGCGTCCTCCCGCAGCCGGGGAGAGCGGCGGGTGCGGTCGGCCCGGCTCGTTCGCCCCTCCGCCTGGCCGGGCACCGCATGCGGTGCGGCGGACGCTGCGGCCACCGGGCGGCCCGGAGCCTATCGCAAGGTCACCTGGCGGGAGACGATTCCCGCGCGGGCGCGCTTCTCCTCGGCGGTGAGCGGTCCGTCCGAGGCGATGGCGGCCTCCAGCTTCGGGGCGAAGTCGGCCATGGGGCCGGCCAGTTCCTCGGCTTCGGCGCCCCGCTGCAGCTCCCAGACGGGGATGGTCAGCCCGAGGGCGCGGAACGCCCCGACGAACCGCGACCCGTCGAAGGAGAAATCGCCCGACGCGCGGAGCCTCGCCAGGCCGTCGAGCACGGCGTCGCGCGGCTCGGGGCGCACCCAGCGCACGAATTCGCGGTTCATGCGGCACCAGAACGCGCCTTCGACTCCCGGGACTTCCTTCATGGGGACGAGTCGTTCGCGGGCGCTCTCCAGGGACTGCCTGTTGTCGGGCTCGGAGGCTTCCTCTTCGGTCATCCAGAAGGTGGGCTGTTCGTGCAGCTCGAGCCTGCCGAAGCCCTCCGGGTCGAGGACGTCCTGAAGGCGCGGACCGGGATCGGGCTGGCCGGGAACCTGGAAGGCCTCGCCCGGCCGGAGGCCAAGCCCTGCCTGGATCCGCGCCGCGATGTCGAGGGAGGCGTCGCCGGAGTTCGTCACCGTCTGCGCGGCGACCAGCAGCACGCCGTCCGCCCGGCAGAGCGCGCCCGCCATCGAGGGCAGGATCGTGGTCAGGACGACGTCGCAGCCCCCGTGCTCCGCGGTGGTGCGCGCGGCCAGCGTCGCCAGCGGAAGGATCTCCCGCATGGCCACGAGCTCTCTTTCCACGGCCATGCCCTCGAAGGGGCGCTCCACGAAGTCTATGACGGTCCGAGGCCTGGCCGGCGTCGCGGTCCGGGCGCCCGCCGGCCGCCGAACGGCTCGGTCCGCGGCGCGCCCGGACGCGGCGGCCTTGCGGCGATTCTTCTTGGACATGCTGTTCCTCCTCGGGATTCCAGGCTCAGGATACGCGACCCGGCATGCGCGCGGGAATCCGGCGCCCGGCCGTGAGCTACAGCCCCGGTGGCGTCACAGCCCCAGCGTCCGCGCCACCCAGGCGGTGACTTCCCGCGTGTACAGTTCGCGGGCGGGCCTTTCGGACAGGGCGAGGTCGTGGCGCCCGCCTGGGACCTCGAGCGTCTCGACGTCGGGGGAGAGCAGCGGCGCGTCGATGCGCACCCCTCCGGCGGCCACGCGCGCCTGGGCGCGGCGGACCGTGCGGAAGAAACCCGCCCGGACGGCGGTGACGACCAGCGGTTTGTGCGCGGGGTCGAAGTCGAACTCGCCGCCGTAGTCCCTGTGGAGGGAGCGCGCGTAGCGCGGCAGCAGCCAGCTGATCGGAGTGGACGGGCAGCGCGCGCCGAGGCGGTCGACCGCGCGGGTGAGCGGCCCGCGTTCCAGGCGCGATCCGCAATGGTCCAGCCACGGCGAGTTCAAGACGACCGCGTCCACCGTGCCGGGGTGGTCCGCCGCCCACAGCGCGGCCTGCAGACCGCCGGTCGAATGCCCGACGAGCACGATGCGTTCGGCGCCGAGCTCGCGCAGGCGGTCCAGCGCCAAGCCGATCTCCTCTTCGCGGACGTAGATGTCGCGGAGGTCGTCGCGGGAGGCCGCCGACCGGGTCGCCCGCCCGCACCGGCGCATGTCCAGGCCGGCCAGCGGGACGCCCAGGGCGCGGAAGGCGGCCGCCTGGCCGACGTGGCAGAAGGTGTCGAGGAAGCCCGGCAGGTAGAGGGCCGCCGCCTTCGACTCGGCCGCCAGGCGCCCGGCGTCGCGTTCGTGCACGAGCACGGCGACGTCGGGCCTGCCGGGCGGGCAGCCGCCGTCGTCCTCGGACAGGGCGAAGGACGTGGCGACCCATTCGGGGCCGAGGTAGTCCGGGCCGGACAGACGGCTTCCGGGCGCGGGCGCCTGTCCGGGCCCCGACGGCCTCCCGGCCGGTGCGGGCTGAGCCGGTGCGGACGTGCGGGTTCGGGCGAATGCCTCGCCTCGGCGCGGCCTCCCGCGCGACGCGCGCGGCGAGGGCCCGGCCGGTGCGGACGTGCGGCTTTCGAACATGGCCGGCGGCTGCGGGGCTACAGGCCGGTCACGGCCGCGAGCGCTCCGAACAGGATGCCCGGCATGTTGGCCACGGCGATGGGCCAGTCCCGCTTGGGGCGCCACAGCCCGTAGATCGTCCACAGGGTGCAGTTGATCATCGTGACGAAGGGCTGGAGCGGGTTGGTCTTGTGGCCGTCGAGGTTGTTCATGATCTGCGGGATGTAGGAGACGAACATCGCGATCGCCATGACCGAGGCGATGGGGCCGATGATCCGTATGGCCCGCTGCTGCACGGGGCCGCCGCGCCGCTCGTAGGCCGTGCGCGGCCGGTCCGCCTCCTGCGCATGGGCCGATTCCTGGACGTGGGCGGGCTGGTCGGATGCCGGGGCGGTGTCGCCCGAATCCGCATCGGGGGTGTGACGTGGTGCCATCGAATTTTCCTTAGTCCGTGAGGTTGGCGCATATCTAGCATGTCACGGTTCGATGGCGATGGCACGGGGTTTCGCCCGGCGGTTAGGTGCCGGCTCACAGGGTTGGACGGCTCGCAGGGGTGGTGTGGACGGGCCGGGGAGGCGTGGACGGGCCGGCGGCCGGCTCTCCGGCCGGCCCCGCCCGCACGTCGAGTATGAAGGCGCAACCTTGCGATACACTGCCTGGAACTTGGGATTCCCATGGGAAGGGGCCGCCGGCCCTACCCGCCGGCTTTCATGGGGGTTCGGACCGCTAGTCCACGACGCCGTAGAGGCGGTCTCCTGCGTCGCCCAGCCCCGGGACGATGTAGCCGCGGTCGTTGAGGCGCTCGTCGATCGCGGCGACGACGATCGTCACCTCCGCCCGCCCGCCGACGGCCTCCGTGACGTTGGCCAGCCCCTCGGGCGCGGCGAGCAGGCAGACGCACGTGACGTCCCGGGCGCCGCGTTCGAGCAGGTAGTTGATCGAGTCGATGAGGGTGTGGCCGGTCGCGAGCATCGGATCGAGGATGTAGCACTGGCGGCCCGACAGGTCGTCGGGCAGGCGGTTGGCGTAGGTGACGGCCTCGAGGGTCTCCTCGTCGCGCTTCATCCCTAGGAAGCCGACCTCCGCGGTGGGCAGGAGCTTGACCATGCCTTCCAGCATTCCCAGGCCCGCGCGCAGGATCGGGACGACGATCGGGCGCGGGGTGGCGAGTTTGACGCCTGTGGCCGAAGCGACGGGGGTGTCGATCGCGACGTCCCGGACCGCCACGTCGCGGGTGGCCTCGTAGGCGAGGAGGGTGACCAGCTCGTCGACGAGCTGTCGGAAAACGGGGGAGGGAGTCGAGCGCTCCCGCAGAAGCGTGAGTTTGTGGGCGACGAGTGGATGGTCGATGACTCGGGTGCGCATGTGCCGATCGTATCAGCGGGGCGGCGGTGACCGGCTCGCGCACCCGGCGCGCATGGACGTAGGGATTCCTAGCTCGCTCCACTCGCGCGCCCGCGCGGGCGCGCGAGTGGAGCGCTCCGTGCAACGGCGTCCGCACGAAGATACTCGCGTTTTGGCGGGAAACTTCGCGCCTTCCGTGCAAGACTTGGACCATGTTCGAGGTGGAGTACGAGTGGATCGGCCATGCGATGGAATTGGCCGAATTAGCCGAGGCCACGGGGGATGTGCCGGTCGGCGCGCTCGTCGTGTGGGAGGGGCAGTCGATCGGTTGCGGATACAACACGAGGGAGGCAGAAGACGACCCCGCCGGGCACGCCGAGATCACGGCGTTGCGGCGCGCCGCCTCCGCCATGTGCGACTGGCGGCTGCCGAACTGCGACCTGTACGTCACGCTCGAGCCGTGCACGATGTGCGCGGGGGCGATCGTGGCCGCACGCATACGGCGCGTGGTCTTCGGCGCGTGGGACCCGAAGGCGGGTGCGGCGGGGTCGGTGCGCGACGTGCTGCGCGACGCTCGCTCCAACCATCGGGTCGAGGTGATCGGGGGGGTGCGCGAGGACGAATGCGCGGCCCAGCTCACGGCCTTCTTCAGGCGTCAGGGGAAGAAGGCCGTCGGCCGAGTCGGGTGAACGGCCGGGGTCGGGCGAGCCCGGACCTCGCGCTTCCGGCCCGTCCGGGCCGGAAGCGGCATGCCTCACTCGTAGTCGCCGAGGGGCTCCAAGGAGTCCGAGGTGATGTACGCGGCGTAGGCCGCGGCTCTGGCGTCGAGTTCGGCGGCGGACATCGAGACGGCGCCCGCCGTGACGAAGGGTTTGGCGAACGTGGTGCCGATGAGGTTGCTCGTCGCCTGGAATGGGCGCAGGAGCTCGGTGACCTCGTATTTGGCTGCGCCGTCGCGGCGGTAGGCCGCGCCGGGGGCGCCGGGGGAGACGGCGACGACCATCTCCTTGCCGTGCAGGGCGTCGCCCGTCGGGCCGTAGGCCCATCCGTAGGTCAGGACGTCGTCCTCCCACTTCTTCAGCAGCGGCGGGCAAGAGTACCAGTACATCGGGAATTGGAGGACGATGCGATCGCTGGCCGTCAAGGCGGCCTGCTCGGCGGCGACGTCGATGCGGAAGTCCGGGTAGAGATCGTAGAGGCGGCGGACGACGACGCCGTCCTGCTTCTCGGCCTCGGCGGCGAGCCGGGCGTTGACGGTGGAAGCGGCGAAGTTCGGATGGAAGAGGAAAACCGTGGTGGTCATCGGATGCCTTTCTGAGAGAGGGAAGCGGACGGTTCGACAGTAGGGGGCGAACCGGCCCGGGATCAAAGGGGTGTCGGAGATTTCGCCGACGGCGTGCCAGCGCCGAGCGCGGCGAGGTCGGGCGCGTTCGGAGGGCTCGGCGTGCCGGCCGGGCGGCGTCGCCCGGTTTCGCGGCGGGCCCGCATGCCGGGGTGCCTGCGACGGTCGGCGGGCGGTCCGCCGCTGGTCCGCCGTCCCGCCCGGGTGGCGCGGCGGCCGTCTTTCCAGTACTATCGTCCGCGGTAGCGTGTCCGAGCGGCCGAAGGTGCAGCACTCGAAATGCTGTGTGGTTCATAGCCACCGCGGGTTCAAATCCCGCCGCTACCGCAGGCGCCTCAAGGCGACGTCCCGTCGGCGGGGCGGATACGGGCGTTGGGACGGGGTCCGGTTTCTGAGCGGGCCCCGTCCCTTTGCGTTTTCGGCCGGCGGGCGCAGCACTGCCCGCATGAGCGGGCGACCCGCATGGGAGACCGGGCGACGGCGGCCGCCGTCGGGCCTGGAGAGGGCTGGGTGCGGTCCGCGGACCGCCTGCCTCCCCAGATGCGGAGCGGATCAGGCGTTCGACGCCGGGATGAGCACGTTGACGGTGTCGCCGGCGTGCAGCTCGTCTGCCGGTTCGGCTTCGTGGACGCTCCCGTCGCGTTGGAGGGCCACCGGGATGCACCCCTCCGGCCAGTCGAGGGAGCCCAGCGGCCGCCCGACGGCCGCGGAGCCCTCCGGCACGAGCACTTCGGCCACCTGGAGCCCGGCCAGCCGCGTGTCGGTCCGCGGATGCGCCGGCCCCCGCTCCGCGCCGGGCGCGGACATCTCCTCGTGGACTCGGTGCGCTATCGACTGCGGAGTGATCCATCCGAGAATCCGCCGGGTGTCGGTGGAGACCACGGGCATGCCGTCGCGGCTGTAGGCGTCGAGCTGGCGGAACACGTCCGTGACCGGCTCGTTCGCGAACACGATCTGCGGGGCGCGCACGATCACCAGTTCCCCGTCGAGCGCCTGGACGGCCCCGCGCGCCGTCGGCGGAGCGTCCTCGGATCCCCGGGCTGCGGATCCTTGAACCCCGCCGGATCCTTGAACGCCGGCAGGTTCCCGGACGCCGGACCCTCGAGCCTGGAGTCGTGAGACGTCGTGCTCTTCCCCGTCGGGTCCCGGGCCCGCCGTGCCCGCCCCGGCCCCGCCGCGCGTTCCGGGCAGGAGCATCGGGGAGGCGAAGCCGCGCATGGACTCCTCGGCCGTCATGTCGGTGAAGGCCCTCCATGGGACCGCGCGGTCGATGTCCTGGCCGCGGCGCAGCAGCTTCGTCGTATAGATCGTCCCGTAGGAGAAGCGCCGCGAGACCACGGTGGCGATGGAGACGGCCAGCATGACGGGGAGCACCAGCTTGAAGTCCCCGGTCATCTCCACCACCGAAGCCACGGCGGTCAGCGGAGAGCGGGTGGCGGCCGCGAACACGGCCGCCATACCCACGGCGGCGTACACCGCCGGATCCCCGACCCCGGGCCCGAAGGCGTCCACCGTCACCAGGCCGTAGGCCGTCCCCAGCATGAGGCCGATGAAGAGACTGGGCGCGTACACCCCGCCCGAGCCGCCGACGGCCAGGGTCAGGCCCGTGGCGAGGATCTTGCCCGCGGCCAGCACGAACAGGAACCAAACGGCGTAGCTGCCGCCGAGCGCCCGGTACATGACCGGGTAGCCCACGCCGTACAGCTGCGGCAGCGCGAGCAGCAGCGCCCCCACGAGCACGCCGCCGACTACGGGCTTCAACCATTGCGGCCTGTCCCCCCACACGCGGTCCGCCGCGTCTTCGAGTGCGTAGAGCGACCTGGAGAAGAGCAGGCCCGCCAGCGCCGCGAGCCCCGCGAGTCCCGCCACCGCGGCGTAGGCGGCGGTGGCGTCGAGAGACACGTCGTGCGGGAACTTGACGAGGAAGGTCTCATTGCCCACGAAGGCGATGGCCGTGGCGTCGGCCACCATGGTGGAGACCATGACGGCGAAGAGGGCGTCCACCGAGTAGGTGCGCAGGATGATTTCGATGCCGAAGAACAGGCCGGCCAGCGGGGTGTTGAACGTGGCGGCGATCGCCCCGCCGGCCCCGCAGGCGCAGATCACCCGCAGCCGGTTCTCCGGGATGCGGATGCCCTGGCCGAGCGCGGAGGCCATCGACGCGCCGATCTGGGCGATCGGGCCCTCGCGGCCCACCGAGCCGCCGGTTCCGATCGTCAGGGCGGAGGCGAAGGCTTTGACGATCGAGACGCGCGCTCGGATGCGCCCGCCGTTCTGCGCCACGGCCGCCATCACCTCCGGCACGCCGTGCCCGCGAGCCTCGGGAGCGAAGCGCTGGATGAGCGGTCCGTAGAGGAGGCCTCCGAGCACCGGGGCGACGACGAAGAACCCGACTCCCAAGAAGGCGGCGTGCGAGCTGGGCGCGTGCCCGGCCTGGCCGAACTGCGTCTGGCCGGTCATGAGCCAGGTGATGCCGTAGACGAGGTAGCGGAAGGCGACCGCGCCCAGACCCGAGCCGATCCCCACGGCGAAGGCGAGGGCGAAGAGCCCGGCGCGGTGCCCCCGGACGAGCGTGGCGAGGCGGGACGCCAGGGCGGGCCGAGGCGTCGGAGCGGACGGAGACGCCGAAACGGGGCGGGAGCCGGCCGGCTTGTGGTTCATGGCGTTGCGGACCTTCGACGAGTGGACGGACATCGACTGCGTTCCAGTATCCCACCGTGCGCGGCGGCTGCGCCCCCGGCGGCCTCCCCTGCGCACAGCAGGCAGCCCCTCGAGCCTGTGCACAGCGCCGGCCGTGAGGCGATGCCTCCTTCGCGGCCCCCTACCGGCCGGCGGACCGCTCCGCAGCCCTTTCGGCGCGCAGGGCCTTGCGTTCCAGCCGCCGCTGCGCTGCGGCGGCCTCCCGTTCGGCCTTGGGCAGCCAATAGGGGCGCCGCTCGCCGGTCGCCCTCTGCAGGACCCACCACAGGGCCTCGATCGCGGCCGCCCCGATCAGGCCCGCGGCCGTCCCGACGGCCATCGCCTCCACGTTCCCCGAGTCGAGCTTGAACACCCGCTGCGTGACGCCCGCCGTGAAGATCACCCCGTAGCCGATCAGCGGCAGGCCGATGAGGGCGATCTTCCACCACTCGTACGGCCTGGCGACCGTGGCCAGCACCCACGTCGCGGAGACGATGAGCGCGACCAGCGCCGCCGTGGACGCCTGGGCCGCCTGCTGGGCGGTCGGGTGGGGATCGCGCACGGCCATGAACGTCGCGAACGAGGCCACGGCCACCACGGCCCCGGCCGGGAAGCCGAAGCGCATCACCCTGCCGACGAAGCCGTCCCTGGCGCGCTCGTTGTTGGGCGGCAGCGAGAGGATGAAGGCCGGGATGCCGATCGTGAACCACCCGGTGATCGTCACGTGGATGGGCTGGAAGGGGAAGGGCACGGCGAACAGCAGGACGAGGATCGCCAGGATCGACGAGTAGATCGTCTTCGTCAGGAAGAGGTTGGCCACCCGCTCGATGTTGCCGAGCACCCGGCGCCCCTCGCCGACCACGTGGGGGAGGGTCGCGAACTTGTCGTCGAGCAGCACGATCTTCGCCACGGACCGCGTCGCGGCCGTGCCCGAGCCCATGGCGACCCCCAGGTCGGCGTCCTTGAGGGCGAGCACGTCGTTGACGCCGTCGCCCGTCATGGCGACCGTGTGCCCCGCGCCCTGGAGGGCCGAGACCATGGCGCGCTTCTGCTGCGGGGTCACCCGCCCGAAGACGTGCGACTCGTTGACGACGCCGTCGAAGTCCGCGTCGGGGATCCTGCGGGCGTCCACCGGGGCGCCCGAGTCCATGCCCAGCGAACGCGTCACCGCGCCCACCGAGTCGGCGTTGTCGCCGGAGATGACCTTCACCTCCACGCCCTGGTTGCGGAAGTACTCCAGCGTGCCCGCCGCGTCGGGACGGATCTTCTGCTCCAGGACCACCAGGGCGACGGGGTCCACCTCGCCGGGGGCGCCCTCGGCCGTCACCTCCGCGCCCGCCCGGCCCAGCAGCAGCACGCGCAGGCCGGTCGAGGCGATCTCCTGGGCCCGCTCGCCCGCCGCGGCCGCGGCCCGGGAGGAGCCGGACGAGGCCAGGACGTCCGGGGCGCCGAGCACCCAGTCGCCGCCCTCGGCGAAGCTCATGCCCGACCACTTCTTCGCCGACGTGAAAGGCTGGCGCGCTGTCACCGTCCACGGCCGCTCGGCGCGGCCGACCCCGTCGACGATCGCGGCCATGGAGGAGTTCGGGGCGTCGTCGGCGGCGCCGAGCTGACGCAGGGCCTCGCGGGCCTCCTCCTCGCCGTGCCCGCCGAGGGCCTCCAGGCTCCCGAAGGCCATGGCGTTCTCCGTGAGGGTGCCCGTCTTGTCCGCGCACACGACGTCCACCCGCGCCAGGCCCTCGATGGCCGGCAGCTCGTTGACGAGGCACTTGCGCCGGCCCAGCCGGATGACGCCCAGCGCGAAGGCCGTCGAGGTGATGAGCACCAGCCCCTCGGGGATCATGGGCACGAGCGCACCCGAGACGGAGAGGATGATCTCGCGCCACCCGTCCGCCCCCACCCGGATCTGCCCGATGATCGTCAGGACGCCGACGGGGACGAGCACCCACGTGATGGCCTTGAGGATCCAGTCGATGCCGGCCTGCAGCTCGGAGTGCACGAGTGAGAACTTCGCGGCCTCGGCCGTCAGCTGGGCGGCGTAGGCGTCCTCGCCGACCTTCGTGGCCCGGTAGCCGCCCGTGCCCGACGCGACGAAGCTGCCGGACATGATCTCGTCCCCGGGCTTCTTCGGGATCGGGTCGGATTCGCCGGTCAGGAGGGACTCGTCGACTTCCAGGTAGGCCGATTCGGTCACCACGCCGTCGACCACGATCTGCTCTCCGGGGCCGATCAGCACGATGTCGTCTAAGACGACGTCGTCGCGTTCGATCTGCGCCTCCGCCCCGTCGCGCCGAACCCGCGGGTGGGCTTCGCCGACGACGGCCAGCGAGTCGAGCGTGCGCTTGGCCCGAAGCTCCTGGACGATCCCGATCGCCGAGTTCGCGATGATCAGCAGGCCGAAGGCCGCGTTGATCCACGATCCGGTCGCCAGGACGAACACCAGCAGGACGCCGAGCATCGCGTTGATCCGCGTGAAGACGTTGTCGTGGACGATCTGCCCGGTGGTCCGCCCCGACCGCGGAGGGAGGGCGTTCACCTCGCCGGCGGCCACCCGCTCGGCGACCTCGGCGGCCGTCAGGCCGCGGGCCGGATCGGCGGCGTCCGCGGCCTGGCCGTCGTGGGGCGGGCCGGGGATGGTATCGATGCTGGAAGCCATGGGGGCAAGCCTATCAACCGCCCCCGGACCGGGTGGCGGACGGTTGCCAGGCGGACGCTGAGGCCCGAATCGGTCGCGCATGCGCCCACCGCGTGATCTATGCTGGACGTGTAGGCGTTTAGGCGGCCGCCCGGCGGAGGGCCGATCGGCTGGCCGGGAGAGACACGGGAGGAACGTTGAGCCTCATCCTCAACCTCATATGGCTCGTCTTCGGCGGCTTCTGGCTGTTCCTCGGGTACGCGTTCTTCGGGTTCCTCGCCCTGCTCCTGGTCGTCACCGCCCCGGCCGGCTTCGCATGCTGGAGGATAGCGGGCTACGTCCTGTGGCCCTTCGGCCGGGTGGTCGTCCGCAACCCGGACGCCGGAGTCGGCTCGGCGCTGATGAACGTGGTGTGGTTCTTCGTCGCCGGGTTCTGGATCTCCCTCGAACACGTGATCACCGCCTTCTTCCAGGCCGTCACGATCATCGGGATACCCCTGGCCGTCGCGAACCTCAAGCTCATCCCGGTCACCTGCTTCCCCTTCGGGAAGGCGGCCGTCCCCTCCGCCTGGGCTCGCGCCCACAACGTCGTCCCCCTGGGGGAATTCTCCCTGTGAGCCTGCCCGCAGCGACAGCAGACGGCCCATAGCCGGAGCGACTTCTCCCTGTGAGCCTCTCTCCCACCCATGGCCGCATCGCGCCGCCCGCGCCGGCGGCTTGCCCCGCGGCCCATTATGAAAGGACTCCGATGGACGTCACCACCTTCCGGGTGGACCTCGTTCGCACCGTGGACGAGTCGTACCCGGTCGTCGTCGGCCGCCGCCTCGACGAGCGCATCGCCCAGTTCCTGGAGCGGCACCGCGACCGGAGGATAGCCGTCGTCACCGACTCGACCGTCGAATCCCTCGCCGTCCCCGCGCTCGCGGCGGCTCTCGGAGACCGGGCGTTCGACGTCTTCGCCTTCCCCGCCGGCGAGGCCAGCAAGACCCGAGCCGTCAAGGAGCGCCTGGAGGACGCGATGATCGCGCGCGGCTTCGGGCGCGACAGCGTCGTCGTCGCCCTGGGCGGGGGAGTGGTCACGGATCTCGCGGGCTTCCTCGCCGCGACCTTCACCCGCGGGGTGCCCTACGTCTCCGCGCCGACCACGCTGCTCGCCGCGGCCGACGCCGCCGTCGGCGGGAAGACCGCCGTCGACACGCCCGCGGCGACGAACCTCATCGGGGCCTTCCATCAGCCGAGCGCTGTGTTCGTCGACCTCGACCGCTGGCTGACCCTCTCCGACCGGCACATCCGCGAGGGGCTGGGGGAGACCGTCAAACACGCCTGCCTGGCCGACGCCGCCTTCTTCGGCGCCTTGGAGGACGCCTTCGTACGGCAGGGCATGACCCCCGCCCAGTTCGTGCGCGACGACGCCCTCGCCGAGCTCACCGCCAGGCGCAACTGCGAGATCAAACGGGACTTCGTCGTCTCCGACGTCCACGAGGGCAACCGCCGCATGGGCCTGAACCTCGGGCACACGATCGGGCGCGCCCTGGAGACCGCCATGGGCTACGAGATGAACCACGGCGAATGCGTGGCGGTCGGCCTCGCGCTCCAGGCCAGGCTCGGCGAGCGGCACGGGTACGTCGGCGCGGCCGACGTCGCGCGCGTCGAGGCCCTGCTGCGCTCGATCGGCCTGCCGTACCGCCTGCCTGCCGGCGTGAGCGTCCAAGCCGTCATGGACGCCATGCTCCACGACAAGAAGGGCAGGGCCGGCGCCATCCGCTTCGTCTTCCAGAAGGGGATCGGCGGCCTGGTCACCTTCGACGGCGGAGCCTACGCGCGCCCGGTCGACGCGGCCGAGGTGCGCGACTTCCTCGCTTCGCAGGCCTCCTAGCGCCGCTTCGCGGCGGACGTGCGCGCCCAGCCCGACGCCGGCTGCCGCTCGCCGGCTCTCCCCGAGCCCGGCGGCGGCCTTTCGTCGCGAAGAGATGCCGCCCGACGCCGCCCTTTCCGCCTCTATGCTTTCGCTTTCGGCGTCTCCGCCCCTGCGGCCTCTGGCGAGGCCCCGCCCTTCCGGGAGGACTTCTCGAGAGTCGAGATGAACCGCGCGTACACCAGGGACAGGGCGAAGCACACCACTCCGGCGACGGCCAGAGAGACGACCCTCACCACCGAGTTCTGCCCCGCCATGTCCACGGCCGCGAATTTCACGACCATCGCCATGATGACGACCAGGCCGTACAGGCGCAGCACCTTCGACCGGGCCGTGAAGCCGACGCAGATGCAGATGGCGCCCGCGAAGAGGAACGCGATGGTCCCCGGCACGGAGGCCGGATCGCTCTGCGAGAGCAGGCACGTTCCCCCCAGGAGCATGACGGTCGTCGTCGCGCCGACGGCGACGCTGCCCAAGGTACTGCGGACGATCGGCCACACGAGCCACATGATCGCCCCTCCCAGGATGATGAAGGACACCGTGAAGCAGAGCCGCGGGAGCGCCTCGTCGACCTGGCTCATGGGGATCAGCGAGAACCCCTGGATGGCCAGGGCCAAGCCGCTGACGCCGCCGGTCTCCGGAGGGATCGCGATTCTCCTGGCGAAGCCGTCCTCGCCCCGGAGCGTGTCGACGCGGAACCGCTCGAGGGTGGCTCCGGGCCTTTTGCCCAGCCCGCGGCCGGCCAGCAGCTCCGCCGGCGTCAGCCTGTTGGTCGCCAGCCCGGCGAAGACGAGCAGGGTGGCGATGAGGTTGACCATGACCAGCAGGGCCGTGACGGTCCACTCGGGGCGCACGCCCGACGCGTCGAGGAGGTCGGCCGCGTTCAGGGGGACGAAGACCACGAGGATCGCCGCCAGGAGCCAGGTCGAGGCCACCGGCACGCGCCTGTCCCTGGCCCGCAGGCTCGCGGCCGCCATGACCGCGGCCGCGACGAGGACGCCGGACAGGGCCAGGACCGCCCTGTCGGCGTCGCTGTGCGAGCGGGCGCCCATGGCGATCAGCGCGCAGGGGACGGTCAGCGTGGGCGTGCCGTCTCGATGCCTGATGGACGGGGCGGCGCTCAGCCCGACGGCGGCGATGACGACCACCAGCATCTCGGGCCGGTCCGACCACTCGGACCGGCAGGCCATGGCGAACAGCGTCGTGGCCACGCTCGAGCTGATGCCCGCGTACACCGCGACGTGCCACTCCATCGGGGTTGCCGCCGCGAGGAGGGCCGTGCCGGTCATGACGGCCGCGATGAGGGCGAACTTCCACATGGGATCCCATGTTCCCTCCGGCGCCGTGTACAGCCGGAGGAGGACGAACATGGCCGCCAGGTCGACGGCGAACCAGCCGCCCCCGATGAAGTGCGCGTTCTCGGGGGCCCGTTCGGCCTCCCAGTGGGCCAGAAGCCCGTACTGGAGGAAGGAAAGGAGGAGGGTCAGGGCGAGGGCGGAGGCGGCCGAGGCGAAGGAGATCCGCGAGGCCGCGTCGAGGGGCGCGACGGCCCCCGCCACGACGGTGACGACGAAGGACGGCCCCGCGTAGGCGGCCCTCAGCTTGGCGGGCGCGCTCGCCCGCGCCACGATCGCGCAGACAGCCCCCAGGCAGATCGAGTGCAGGCATATCGCCCAGATCGCGGCCAGGGCCTGGTCGGGATGGTCGCCGGCGTAAGTGCCGGCCAAGACGACGGTGACCGCGCCCCCCGCCCCGACGATGAGCATCGTGAACAGGATTCGGGTCCTGACCGCGAGTATCACCAGGAGCAGGGACCAGGCGGTCAGGAGGAAGAAGGCGATGTCGGCGTCGACCTCCCCGAGCAGGACCGAGCCGATGATCGCCACGTACACCAGACCGCCTCCCGTGCCCATGACCGTGGCCGCCGCCACCCGATTGGAGCGCGGCCGTCGCGCCGTCCACGCCCCGGTCCCGGTGAGGGCCATGCCGGTCAGCGCCACGACGAGCACTTTCACGTAGTCGGGGATCGAGTTCCACAGCAGCGCGATGAGGCTCGCGCCCGCCATGAGTATGAGGAGCGCGGCCGCGAAGGACAGCAGGTACCGGCCGGCCTGGCCTTCGGTGCTGATCCTGCGCCAGAACGACGACGGCCCGCCGGCCCGCTGCCCGCCGAACTGCGGAGGCTGTGCGCGCCCCTGTTCGGTCTGCGGGGGGCTGCCCGCCCTCCCGGTGGAGGAAACCTGCGCAGACTGCTCCGTGAGCGGAGCGTCGTCCTCGGGAGTCGGCGCAGTGGCGGGCACGGCGGGCTCCGAGGCGCCGCCGGCCGTTGCGTCGGCGGCGGACGGCGTCCGGTCGTCCGGCGCTCGGGGTGTGTGCGCAGGGGCCGCCGCATGGCCGCCGGCTCGCGGCTCGCTCCTGTTGCCGGCTCCGGCCTGCGGCGGGCGGGGCCGCGGAAGGTGGGGAGTCGGCGACCCTCGCAGGGGCCTCCTCGAAGACCGCCTCGGCCACCTCCTCCGCGATGGCGAGACCCTCCGCCTCGGCGCGTTCCCGGCGCCCCTCCTCGTCGGTCACTGGCCCTCCCGCGGACGCCCGTCCGGCCGAGCGTCCCGCCCCGGCCGCATCGTTCCCCTCGCTTTGTTCCGTCGGCGTGCGCGTAGCCGCCGGAGGCGACGCGGACGCCCGTGAGCCGGCGGCCGAAGGCGTCGGACGCGCAGTCGGCGGCGTCTGCTGCGGCTGCGATGCGCGCGACGGCCGATCCGCGGTCTCCTCGCTGCCGGGCAGGCGCCCCATGAGCGAGGAGGACGTCTGCTCGATCGTGGACACCCGCGCGGCGATCCAATCCACCTTGTCCACGAGCAGGTTCAGACGGGCCATGACCTCGCGGTAGGACGGCGAGCCGTTCCAAGAAGGTCCGGGGGACGCGTTCACGTGATCTCCTCGTTCGCATCGTCGTTGTGGCAGCCTATGCAATGATGCTAGGACGAAAGGATGCTTTTGTGAAGGCTGAAGGTCTCCCAGGGGAGAGGACGGCCCCGCCTGACCGAAGGACGGACCGTATTCTGGCTCCGGACTCCCGCCGGTTCCGGCTCTGCCTATGAGCCGGCGAGTCGTGCCGCCGTGGGCCTTCAGGCCTCGGCTGCGGCCCTTTCTTCGGCCCAGCGGCTCAGGTCCTGCCTCTCGATGGCGGCGGCCAGCAGGTCGGGGAAGGCGTCGGGCGTGCAGCCGAAGGCCGGCACTCCCATCGCCGCCAGGTCCGCGGCGGCCTTGCGGTTGTAGGACGGCACGCCGTCGTCGCTGAGGGCCAGCAGGGCGATCACCTGCACTCCGCTGGCGACCATCCGGGCGATGCGCGAGAGCATCGCCTCCGGCTTGGCGTCGTAGAGGTCGCTGACGAGGATGAGGATGGAGGAGCTCGGCCGGCCGATGTGTTGGGCGCAGTAGTCGATGGCCGGCGAGGTGTCGGTGCCTCCGCCCAGCTGGGCGCCGAAGACGACGTCGACGGGGTCGGCGAGCCTCTCGGTCAGATCGGCGACGTCCGTGCTGTAGGCCACCAGGGTGGTGCTCAGAGAGCCGATGGTGGCCAGCACGCAGGCCAGGATGGAGGCGTAGACCACCGAAGTGGCCATGGAGCCCGACTGGTCGAGGCAGATGACCAGCTCGCGCTGGACGCCGAGCCGGCGCCGCCCGTAGCCGACGAGCCGCTCGGGCACCACGGTGCGGTGTTCGGGCAGGTAGTTCTTGAGGTTGGCGGCGATGGTCCGGTTCCAGTCGATGTCGGCCGGCCTGGGGCGGTCGGTGCGCGAAGCCCTGTTCAGCGCCCCGCGCACGGCCTGGTCGAGCCGGCCGGTCAGGCGCTCCTCCACGTCCCTGGCCGTCCGCGCCACCACCTTGCGGGCCGACTCCTTGGAGCTCTCCGGAATGACCTTGGACAGGGACGCCAGGGTAGCCACGAGGTGGATGTCGGGCTCGACGCTCTCCAGGATCTCGGGCTCCATCAGCAGGGAGCGCAGCCCGAGGCGTTCGATGGCGTCGGTCTGCATGACTTTGACCACCCGGTTGGGGAAGTAGGCGCGGATGTCGCCCAGCCACCTGGCCACGTCGGGGGAGGAGCCGCCCAGGCCGCCGCGGCGGCTCCGGCCGGTCCCGTCGTCGTAGAGGGCGGCCAGCGCCCGGTCCATGGCCTCCAGGCGCCCGGACAGCGGGACGCGCCGCCGAGGGGCGTCGGCCCCGAGCATGAGCCGCCAGCGCTGATCGCGGCCGATCCTCTCGGCTCCGCCGTCCGGCGTCCCGCCGTCCGGCGTCCCGGCGGCCGGCTTTCCGGCTCCGGCGGCCGTGTCCGCGGCTTCGCCTGCCGTTCCGTCCGCTCCCGCGCCGAGCTCCCCGCCGCGGGGGAGTTCGCCCGCGGCGTCCGTCGTGTGCGCCGGGTTCATCGTCTTCCTCCCAGGATCGCGCTGACGGTCTCGAGGACGGGCCCGGCGAAGTCGAAGTCCTCGTCTTCAGGTGCCGCTGCCTCGGGCCCGTCCGCTTCCGTTCTCCCCTCGGGTCCCCCTTCCGCTTCGCTCCGCCCGCTCTGCCCGGCGGTCCCGTCGCCCGGCCGCTCTGGGTCCTCCGGAAGATCGGCGACTCGGGCGGCGAGTTCCCGGCGTTCCGCCCGCGACCACGAGCCGAAGGCGCGGCGCAGGGCGGGGAGCGCGTCGACGAAGGCCTGAGACGGGATGCCGCCCGCCCAGCGGTCGATGACGCCCAACAGGCGCGGGTCGTGGATGAGCAGCAGAGCGTTGCCCGCCAGGAAGCCCTCGATCCACCCGGCCTGCTCGCCGGGATCGGTCGCCGAGGACAGTTCGCGGCTCAGCCGCCGGCTCGCCTGCTCGGCCGTGAAGATTCCGCCGTCCAGGAGCAGGCGCGTGATCCGCCCCGCCAGGAGGCCGGGCAGGCCGCGCCTGGCGAGTGCCGCGCGGAGGGCGTTCCGCCACAGCCGCACGGCGTCCTCGTCCAGCAGCGAGACGACGCTCTGGACCTCGTCGACGGCGTCCTTGAGCTCGACGGCGACGTCCTCGGCCACGCCGGCGGCCGCCGCGGGGAGCCCCGCGCACGCTCGGGCCAGGACGGCCCGAGCCACTCCGGCCAGGCTGTCGGCGTCGGTGCGCCGCACGTCGCCGTAACGGTGGGCGCGGGCCAGGGCGGGAATGGAGGCCAGCAGATGCAGGACGTCGGACTCCCGCGCGGCCCGATCGTCGAGAATGCGCAGGAGTTCGGGCAGGACGCCTTCCAGGCCGGCCATCAGGGCGGACTCCACGGCCCGCGTGACGTCGGCCAGCGTGTCCGTTCGGGTCAGCAGAGCGGCGCCCGCGGCGTCGACCACGGTGTTGCCGTGTCCGGCGGCCTCGACGACGCTCACCGAGTACTCGGGCCGCCATTCCAGGGTCCAGACTTCTTTGAAGGTGCCGGTGGAGCGGGCGCGGCGCTTGACGCCCCAGGGCACGCCGAGGATGGTCAGGCGCTCCAGCAGCTGCGCCTTGGCCAGGCCCGTGGGCGTGCGCAGGTCCACGGTGACGTCTTTGGGCGCCGCGCTGAAGGCGAGGCGCAGTCTTCTGGCGGTCCGGCGCAGGTCGGCGTCCAGGGGCACCATGGGCACGCCCTCGGGGACCTCGCCCAGCGCCCGGCCCACCACGACTTCGCGTGTGACCAGGTCGGCCCGCAGATCGCTGCCCTCGCACAGGACGGACAGGGTGGCTTCGTCGAGCTCGTCGAGGCCGGGCATCGGGCGTCCGCGCATGACGGCCAGAGCCTCGGCCAACCGTGCGGCCTCGATGATATGGGCCGAGGACACCGGCAGGTCGTGGTCGCGCAGGCTCTGAGCCACGCGGGTCAGCCAGCGGATGGCGGGGCGGTCCGGGGCGGTGAACAGGTGGTGGTACCAGCCCGGGGAGGCCACCCCAGCCCCGTAGCCGGTCGCCTGGGACAGGCGCTGGTGGGTCCAGGGCACCCACGTCAGGCTGGTCTTGGCCTTGGGCAGATTGGTCAGCAGGGCCGAGTCGGCGCTGATCGCGGGCGGCTTGCCGCTCAGCGCCGGTGCGTGCCAGGCCCCGCAGACCACCGCGATGCGCTCGTGGCCCTCCCTCACGGCCGATCGCAGGATGCGGCGCATGTAGGCCTCGCGGCGCAGGGTATGGGCGTCGGTCTCCGGTTCGGCTTCGCGCAGTAGCCCGATGCCTTCGTTCAGGGCGTCGAACGGGTCGCCGTCCAGGCGCAGTTCGACGGCGTCCTCCCACCAGGCCTCGGGATCGTCGTATCCGGCGACGCGGGCGAGTTCGGCGATCGGGTCGATGCGCCGGGCCTGCGTGGAGCCGGCCTCGGCCTCTCCCGCGCTTCCGGCCCCTTCCGGCTCGGCCGAACCCGTTTCGGCTGCGTTCGGCCGGTTCCCTCCCGTCTGAGCCCCTCCCGGTTTCGCGCCCGCCTCGGGCTCGACGGCGGGTTCCGCGCCGCCCCGTTCCGTCTCCCGGGCTCCGTGGGCGAGGACGACGCCGGAGGGCATGTCCATGAAGCGGGCCTGCGCCCCGTGGTCGGCGGCCCAGCGCAGAGCCTGCCATTCCGGGGAGAAGACGGCGAAGGGCCAGGAGACCGACCGAGACGGCTCGTCGACCTGCCAGGCCATCAGCGCCACGGGCGGGACCATCTCCGCCGAGCCCGTCCAGCCGATGAGGCCGTCGGCGTCCGCCGGGCCCTCGACGAGGACGCAGTCGGGCCGATACTCCTCCAGGGCGGCGGCCAGGGCGCGGCTCGACCCGGGCCCGTGATGGCGTACGCCGAAGACCCTCACCGGCGGGCGCGTCCGGGCGGTTCCGGCGGCTCGGTCCGCTCGCTCCCCGGCGCCCGGGCCCGGCCGGCCCTTCCGCCCTCCGCCGCCGGCCGCGTCCGCGCACGCGACGGTCGCGGCCGAGCCCTCCCGTTCCCTCCGCCGCCCTGCGTCGGCCGGAGCGCCGTCGGCCAGCGTGGGCGAGGTCACTGGCCCACCTCGCGGCAAGCGCGGTAGAAGTCCGCCCAGTCGGGGCGTTCGCGCACCACCGTCTCCAGGTACTCCGACCACACGACCCTGTCCGAGACGGGGTCGGACACCACCGCCCCCAGGATCCCGGCGGCGACGTCGGAGGGGCGCAGAACGCCGTCGCCGAAGTGGGCGCTCATGGCCAGTCCGTTGGTGACCACGGAGATGGCCTCGGCGGTCGACAGGGTGGAGGAGGGCGACTTCAGGCTGGTGCGCCCGTCGCCGGTCACCCCCTCGCGCAGCTCGCGGAAGACGGTGACCACGCGCTGGATCTCCCCCAGCGCGCGGTCGGTTTCGGGCAGGCGGAGGGCGGTGCCCATGTCCTCCACCCGCCTGGCCACGATGGAGACCTCCTCTTCGGCGCTGGCCGGCAGGGGCAGGACGACGGTGTTGAACCGGCGCCGCAGGGCGGAGGAGAGGTCGTTGACGCCGCGGTCGCGGTCGTTGGCGGTGGCGATGACGTTGAATCCGCCGACGGCCTGGACCTCGGTGCCCAGCTCGGGCACGGGCAGGGTCTTCTCGCTGAGCACCGTGATGAGGGCGTCCTGGACGTCGGAGGGCATGCGGGTGAGCTCCTCGACCCGGGCGATCCTGCCCGTCCCCATGGCCGTCATAATGGGGGAGGGGACGAGCGCCGCCTGCGAGGGCCCCTCGGCCAGGAGTCGGGCGTAGTTCCAGCCGTAGCGCACCGCCTCCTCGGAGGTACCCGCCGTGCCCTGCACCAGGAGCGTGGAGGTGCCGCAGATCGCGGCGGCCAGGTGCTCGCTCACCCAGGACTTCGCCGTGCCCGGCACCCCCAGCAGGAGCAGAGCCCGGTCCGTGGCCAAAGTCGCCACGGCCACCTCGATGAGACGCCGGTTGCCGACGTACTTCGGGGTGATGACGGTGCCGTCTTCCAGTGTGCCGCCCATGAGGTAGGTGACTACCGCCCAGGGCGACAGCCTCCAGCTCGCCGGCCGGGTGCGCTCGTCGAGACGCGCCAGGGCGGCGAGCTCCTCGGCGTAGCGCTGCTCGGCGTGAGGGCGCAGCAGGGGCGCGTTGTCGGTACCGGTGCGGCTGTTGGTCTGAGTGCTGGTCACGGGTGCTCCTCGGTGGCTGATGGGCGGGTAATCGATGGGTGGTCGGGAAGAAACAGAGCGTGGTGCGTGCGGGCGCGGCTAGGCGGTGTGCGTGCGCAGGGCCTCCAGCCGGAGTCGCAGACGCAGGCCCTCGACGGCGTCGGCTATGAAGGGCGGCATCGAGTCGGGGCTGTAGGAGGCCTCCAGCATGGCCAGCGCCTGGGGAAGGACCGTTGCGTCGCAGAGCACGGGCAGGTCGATGGCCTCCTGGTTCGCCCAGGAGCCGATGTCCCCGGTTTGACGCGAGCCGAGAACGGACCGGAGAACGGAGACCGTCCGGCGGGAGTGCTCCGCGGAGTAGGGCCGCCACCAGTAGCGGTGCATGAAGGTGAAGGTGTCAAGATCGCCCCGCTTGAAGGCGTCGGCCGTGAACGCCTCGACAAGGGCGCCGTCGCCGCCGCCGCTACTGTCCGCGGTGAGCAGGGCATCGCGCACGTCCAGCGGCTCGCCCTCGAAAGTCACTTCGGCCTCGAAGAGCTCGCTGGCGGACAGACCGATGAGGGCCGGCCAGCGGTTGATCGGAACACGCCCGATCACCTCCTTCAGCAGCTCGTGCGGGTTGCCGGCCGCAACTCTTCCAGCGGACTGGGCGCCGACGTCGGCCCGTGCCGGGGCCCCGTTGCTCCACTCCTGGTACTCGTCGCGCAGGATGTCGTCGGTCACCTCGATGGGTCGGCAATCCACCCGGGTGGTGCGCAGGAACCGCTTGGTGACGCTCATGTGGGAGGCGGCGAGGGCCTCGGCCCGCTGGACCAGTCCCGATCCGGGCAGGAGGAGGAGAACCTGCGCCGCCGCCTGGCGCACGCCCCCGGAACGGTCCGTCAGGGCCATCTCGAGGAGGGGCAGGTCCGCCTCACTCAGGTTGGTGGCCAGCGCCTCGACGATCCCCCGGCGGGCCTCGGCCTTCTCCCTGTCCCACCCCGCTACCAGAAGAGCCCGCGCGGCGATCGGGGCCTGGGCGCGCAGCCGTCTGAAATAGACGAGCCGCTGGGTGGTGGTCCCCAGTCGCCACACGGAGTCGGCCCCGGTGTCGCCAGAGCTGCTCCTGGGCCCGCCATTGGGACTGTTGCTGTGTGGGAACACCAGGGGCTCGACCCGCTTGCCCCACACCGGGTGGTCGCGGAGCACCGCCGCGGCGCGCTCGTCGACGACGGCCAGGACCGCATCGCGGTCCTCGTGCCTATAGGCGGTCTCATTGAGAACGCGCATGAGGAGCGGGGCGGGCAGCCGCCAGCCGCACTCGGCCACCATGCCCAGCGCCGTGGCGAGCAGGTGCTCCTGAGACCTGCTGAGCAGGATCTGTTCCAGGATTGGGCGCAGGCCCTTGGGTGCCAGGGGACGCGATGAGGCCGCCCAACCGGTATCCCTCGCGGTGGAGGAGGGGATCACCGGGATCGTGGCGCGGTGCACCGCACCGTAGGCGGCGGCCGCATCCAGGAGCGCTTCGGTGCCCTCGGACGTATCCTCTGCATCCCCCACACCTTCCGCACCCCTCCGACGAGGCGGGAGGGCGCTCGTGACGGCGCTGGGGAGCGTTCCGGGGGAGAAGGGACGCGTACTCGTTCCGATGACAGCGGTCTGGGCCAGTGGGGACAGATCACTCACAGGGCACGCACCTCTCCGGCGGTCAGGACACTCAGGGCTCGCAGGCCCTCGGGGGATAGCTCGCCGGCCACGACGGTCTCATCCCCGTCGGCCAGGAGCGGCAGGCTCCATCGGGCGTCGTCGGGCGTGATGAGAGGCAGCGCCCCGTCCGCATCCCCGATCGCCAGCCGATCGCCGTCGAGCAGGCGGAAGCGTCCGGAGACCAGAATCGGTGTGGCCTCCACCCACGGGTCCGCGGCGACTGCCCGCTTCCAGATCTCCCGAGCGGCAGCCGTTCCCACGGCATCGGGCTCCCATCCGGTCACCGGCTGCGGGAGCTGCTCGTCGGACAGGGCCACGCGCACCTGGCCGCGCCCCGGGTAGAAGTGTGCGACGGCGTCGAGCCGGGTTCCCGGAACAAGAGCGGTGGAGAAGCCGCTGGAGGTGGGGGCGAAGAGGAGAACGAGCCCCCAGCGCCGGGTCGTCGTGCCGTAGAGCCACAGGCGGCGCTCGGTGAGCCTGCCCTCCACGGAGTCCCGACCGGCGACGACCACCCAGGTGTCTCCGACGCCGGGCGAGGCCAGGACATCCTCGGTGCGCATCGTGAGCCCCAGGTGGGAGCGGACAGTGGCCATGAGATCGTCGGGAAGCTGGTCGCGGCGCGTCCAGGCCCGGATGAGCAGGTGGAGCAGCCCGAACTCGTCGACTAGCCGCTCAGGCCAGTCGGGGGAGGAATCGCTCAGCCTCGACAGGGCGGTCAGGCGGCGGGCGACTCCGGGAGCCTGGGCGTCAACCATGCGGGAGGCGAAGGAGGTCAGCTGTTTGGAGCGCTGGGCCGAACCGCTGGCCAGCCCCTCGCGGAGCTGATCGGTCAGCCACCGGTCCAGGTCCGCCAGTCCGTCGGTAATGCGCCGTTCACGGGTGCGGGCACGCGAGGCGGCGCTCTTGGCCGAGGCGGCCGCCCTGGCCGGATCGTCGGGCCGGTCCGGGGCCTCCTGCCGTGCGGCCTTCTGCCGGGCCCGCTTGACGCGGCCCTCCAGCCACTCGGCGGCGAAGGCGGCCGGCTCTCCACCCGCCACCTGCCCCCGGCTCCACAGGTGCAGCAGGCCGATGGCATGTTTGCAGGGGAACTTGCGGCTGGGGCAGGAACACTTGAAGGCCGGGCCGGACAGATCCACGCACACCCGATAGGGCCTCTTGCCCGACCCCGCGGCACTGCCCCACACCAGCGCCTCGTGCACGCCGGCGTCCGACCAGGTGGCCGGTGAGGCCAGCTTGAGGCCCGCTGAGGCGACCTGCTTGTCCGGCGCCAGCGCGGTGACCTGCTCGGTGCTCCAGGGCGCGATGGTCGGTGTGCTCATGAGGCCGAGGATAGGTCAGGGCTGTGACGCCGATGGGCCCTCTTTGAGGGGAATACCGGTGAGCGCATGGGGAGGCCTCCCCGTGGCGAGCGTCCTTCTAAACTGCCGGTTATGAGCACTGACGCCCAGCACCCGCACGACCCCGGCGGTGACGCCCACTGCGGCGGCCGCGACCCGTTCCCCCTGGCCGGCCGCACGGTGCTGGTCACCGGCGTCAGCCGCCGCATCGGCATCGGCCACGCCATCGCCTGCCGCGCCGCGGACTACGGGGCGAGCATCGTCGCCCACCACTACCGCCCGCACGACGCCTCCCAGCCTTGGGGCGCCGACGACATCGAGGCCGTCATGGCCTCCATCCGCTCCCATCTGGTCGGCCCGGCCCGGCTCATCGACATCCCCGCCGACCTGGCCTGTTCCGGGGAGCCAGCCCGCGTCGTCGAGCGGGCCGTGGCTGCCGTGGGCCATCTCGATGCCCTCGTGTGCAATCAGGCCATGAGCAGTCCTGACGGCCCGCTCTCCGAGATGACGGAGGCCGTCCTGGATGCCCACTGGGCGGTCGACGCCCGCGCCTCCATCCTCCTGGCGCAGGCCTTCGCCGCCCAGGAGGGCTTCGTCCCGCCCGCTGTGCCGGACGCCGGGCGCCGCCGCGGTGCCATCGTGTTCCTCACCTCCGGCCAGGGCCTGGGACCCCTGCCCGGGGAGATCGCCTACGCGGCCGCCAAAGCCGCTATCGCGGGCGTCACTCTGACCATCTCCGATGAGCTCATCGACGCCGGCATCACCGTCAACACGGTCAACCCCGGTCCCGTCGACACCGGCTACGTCACCGAGGCGGACCGCGAGGCGACGGCCGTCATGTTCCCCCAGGGGCGCTGGGGCGAGCCCGACGACCCTGCCCGCCTCGTCACCTGGCTGCTGACCGACGAGGCCCGCTGGATCACCGGGCAGGTCATCAGCTCCGAGGGAGGCTTCG
>ERZ772960.667-NODE-667-length-29551-cov-10.723861_pt1 | contig 29551 bp, 45 predicted proteins | sample MGYA00580678_ERZ772960 | MGnify/ENA primary metagenome ERZ772960 (study PRJEB29015, sample SAMEA2737930) | human oral metagenome | biome: human oral; feature: human-associated habitat; material: dental | place: China | collected 2059 ... | reverse complement strand
TAAGAAATCTGGTACAAGGTACTCAAGCAAAAAGATATTCTATGGAAATCTTTTATCAAAGATTTTACTTATTCTGTATGGCAGTACCAGGTATTAAAAGATATACAGAAAAATTAAGAAGAAGAATAGAAATAATAAATCTTGGAGATGAATATTTAACTCGTCAACAAACAGCTAAAATATTATCAAGAATAATTCCAACAATCATATTTTCTATTATAGCTATAATGTTATTTACAAATGGTAATAAGCTTCTTATGGTAACACTTATATTACTTTTAATATTTTTAATAGAAACACTTATATCAGGTGCAGTTGATAACATAGAAAATAAGCTTTTAAGAGAACAAATAGAATTTTTTGCAGAAATAAGACATGCATATCATGAATATAATATGGTTGAAGAGGCTATATATGAAGTATCACAAAATGACTCTATGCCAGAAATAGCAAGACAAGGTGAAAAAATACATGAAATTTTAATATCAGATGATCCAGAAAGTGAACTTGAAAAATATTATGATATTGCCCCAAATGACTTTTTAAAAGAGTTTGCAGGAATATCATATTTAACAAGAGAATTTGGTGATAGAAAAGATGAAAATGGTGCATCATTGTATTTAAAAAACTTAAATAATATAACACAGGAAATGCAAATTGAAATATTAAAAAGAGATAAACTTGATTATGTATTTCAATCATTATCATTTATAGCTTTAGCACCAGTACTTTTTTTAGAGCCACTTAAAGCATGGGCAATATCAACATTCCGGATTTACTAAACAATTCTATAATGGTAAACTTCGGAACTATTATGCAAATATTTTTGATAGTAACAACAATGGTATCATATATATTTGTTAGAAAGTTAAAAGATAATACAAAAGTAGATAATGTTAACTCAACATCAAATCCATGGCAAAACAAGTTATATAAAAAGAAATTAATTAAAAAAATAGTAGATTTATTTATACCTAAGAAAAAGACAAAAGAATATAGGGAAAAAATAAAGCTATTAAAAGATAGTGCTTCTAAGATGAAGTTAGAATGGCTTTATGTAACAAAATTATCACTTTTTGTATTTGCAACAATACTTACAATTTTAATATCTTTTTGGACACATGCAATATCAAAAGATTATGTATATACAGAGCCTACAGCAGATTATAATATATTAGGTAACCTTCGGAAAATCTGATGAAGCAAAAGCAATAGCTAAAACTAAAAGACAAAATGAGGCTATAAATGCAGTGATAAAAGATCGGAATAACTACAAAACAACTTAATAATGAACAAGAAGCTAAAAGCATAATTTTAAAGAAAATGGATAAGATTAAAATATATAAAGATGTTTCAGATAAAGAAAGAGAAAAAGATGCTAAAAATATAATAGATAAAACAAAAATTATAATTTCAGAAAGTTTTTCATGGTTTGAACTTGTACTTGCAATAGGTATTGGGTTTATAGCATATTTTGGCCCAGAAATGCTTTTAAAATTCCAATTTAAGATGAGAGAACTTGAAATGGAAAATGAAGTTATGCAGTTCCATACATTAATACTTATGCTTATGAAAATAGAAAGAATAAATGTTGAAATGATGCTTGACTGGATCGAAAGATATTCAAATATATTCAGAGAATCTGTTTCAAAATGTGTTAATAACTTTGAATCTGGGGGGTATGAAGCATTAGAACAATTAAAACAAGATGTAACATTCCCAAAATTTGTAAGAATTGTAGAAAGTCTTCAAGCAGCAGTTGATCAAATCCCTATAAAAGATGCATTTGAAGAATTAGAAACAGAAAGAGCTTACTATCAAGAAAAAAGAAAAGAATCTAATGAAAGATTGATTGATAAAAAAGCAAGAATAGGTAAGGCAATTGGTTTTGCACCAATGGTATTATTATTTGTTGGATATTTAATTGTACCAATGGTTGGTATAGGTATAGTAAGTATGGGTGATGCACTAGGTCAAATGTCAAGTGGAGGTAAATAGAATTGGAAAATGCAGCATATGCCTTTAAAATGGCAGCAGGTGTACTTTTAGCAGTACTATTAGTAACAATAATGACATATGTACTAAATACTTATAGAGATACACAAAAAACAATACTTGATGCAAAGGTAACAGAAAGTATTGCACAATATAATGAACAGTTCCGTGCATATGAAAAAGCTCAGATGTATGGAACTGATGTGCTATCATGTTTAAATTTAGCATATAGTATGAATGTAGAAAATAGAGTTTGGGATACATCAGGAATATCAGGAACAAGTAGAATAATTTCAAATAATGATTCAGGAATTGATGAAAGAGCAATAACTGTTGTTGTAAGAATGAAACAAGATAAACCACTTCAAAGTACAATAAAACTTTATGGATATACAAATGGTGTAGGAGAAACACCTGTTGGTATTGGTAAAGGAAGTCAAATACAATCAGAAAAGACAATAGAAGATATATTAGGTAAAAATACAAATGAAGCAGAAGTTTTTAAAAGAAGTTTTAAAAACATTGAATTAAACACTCGTTTATCTGCAATAGGTGGTAATGAAACATCATCATCTGGTATAACTGAACTTAAAATAGGACCTGTAAATGGTGGTAAATTTACAGAAAAAGATCATAAAAATATGGTAGAACAAATTAAAATGGTTAATTTAAGTAAGGTAAATAGAAGAAATTCAGAATTTGATTATGCTAAAAATAATTGGATAAGATTTGAATGGAAAACAGTAGCAGATGATCTAAAAACAAGACATTTTAAATGGGTTAAAGAAGAAAGTGGAGTTGAAAACGATACAGGAAGGATAAACAAAATAGTATTTCAAGAAATATAATACTAATATAAGGAGAGAAAATGGAAAATGCAAGTAAAGCTCTGTTAATAGCAGGACGGTGTATTAATAGGTGTATTAGTAATGTCATTTGGAGCTTACTATTTTGGACAGCTGAGAGATTTTGCTAATAATACTTTTTATGCACAAGAGATAAGAAATCAAGTAGCAGATTTTAATGCACCATTATTTGTTGAATCAAATTCAAATACTGAAGATAGAAAGAAACAAAAAAAAGGTAATAATATAAAAGATTTTGGTGAAAGAATAACAATGGGAACATTAATATCTGCATTAAATTATGCAAATTCAGTAAATAAAGAAGCAAGAGGATATGATAATAGTGGACAAGATTTAATAGATGTGACACTTAAAATATCGGGAAGCAAGACAAATTCTGTAGGAGGTACATATAAGCTTTCACAACTTTATGATAAAAACACAGGATATCCAACAGAAAAACTAAAACAGATAATTATAAACTATAATATAAGAATAGAAGAAGATACAGCAAAAACAAATAATGATGGTAAAACTAGAATAAAAGAAGTAAAGCGTAGACCAGATATTACTATAACAGATGTTAAATATGATGGATATCAAGGAAGAATCTCTGCAATAACATATAATATAAAAGATATATTAGAACTTTCTCCAGATCCAAATTATAATTAAAAGGATAATATATGAAAAATAGTTCAGATTTAAAAACAGTATTACTATTTATACTATTAATAGTGTTCTTTGCAATAATTGGTATATATATATTGTTTGATAAAGTATCAATTATAGAAAAAAGTAATAAAAAAATTTTAGAATATAATAGTAGAATATTAGAAAAAGAAGAAATAGGAAAAGAGCTTTTAGCATCAGAACTTTTAACACTTATATATAATGTTGATAATATAAATAAGAAATATAAACAAGAGGATTTGGAAGATAAATATATAAACACAAATATTGAGGTAGAAGTTAAAAACGAAAAATATATTGCAGGAAGAGAAGGAAGTAGAAAATATATAGAACTTAGTTTAGAACAGATAATGAAAAAAGACTTATCAGAATTTACATATCTTTTTAGTGATGTTACATTTGAGATAATTAAAATAGATAAAAATAAACAAGGTAGAATTGTAAATATTGTAGTAAGGGAAAAAGAAAAGAAAAAAGAATGAGAATATTACAAAAGATAAAAAATAGGTTAAAAAATTGTTAAAATTATAACAAAAATGTTTTAAATGTTGAAAAACTATTTTAGTATATATAAAATAATAAATGTTAATATAAAATAAAAAAATAATCAAATAACTTTGATTAAAAAAGGAGGAATTTATGGAAAATGCTTCAAAAGCATTAATTATAGCAGGTGCTATATTATTATCAATATTAATTATAGGGATTGGTATGTTTATATACAACCAAGCACAAGATCAAATAAACAGTAGTGCAGGACAAATGTCACAAGAAGAAGTAAGAGTATTTAACTCACAATTTAAAGCATATGAAGGAAATAGAATCTCAGGTTCACAAGTAAAACAATTACTTACAAAACTTGCGACAAATGCAGCTAAATTTGATGCAGGCTCAACAGATGAAAGAAAACCAGAAATAGAAGTAGAAGGATTATCTAATAAGAATAACTATAGTCCCAACGATATTAATTCAGTTAAAATAACAAGTACAAAGACTTATACAGTTGAAATGACTTTAGATAATAATAGTTTAATTAATAAAATAACAATTAAAGAAAATAAACCAGGGTCTGAACCTAATAAACCAGCAGGAAAAAAGTAAGTAATTGATAATAAAATAAGTATATCTATAGTGCCACCAAGTAAGCTTTTATGTGTGGTATATGCAAAAAAGACTTTTGGTGGTATAATTAGGTATAGTTAGATAAAATAGGAGATTTATAGATGGATCAAAATGTATCTGATGCAATGTCTATTGTATTTGGGGTAGGAGTATTTATCATAGCAGTAAGTTTAACAATGTATCTATTTAATGCACTTACAACATCAAGTACTAGTATCTTTGATATTCTTGGTATGCCTAAGTATAATTTAAATGTTTCACTTAGTTCTAATACAAATGAGGATAAAATTGATAAGGATTTAAGGGAATTTGATGTAAGGACAGTTAAAAAGAGTACTATAATACCAATGCTTAATAGGTACTACAAAGAAAACTTTACTGTTAAGTTATATGATAAATCAGGAAAATTAATGCAAGTATTTGACTTAGGACTTGAAGGAGAAGTTGCAAGAATATCTGGGTTATCAGATAAAAGTAAAAAAAATAGCAGAATAAGTACAAGTAATTTAACTCTATATGAAGAAAAAGTTAAAAATACTTTCGGTAATGAAAAACATCACTTATACATGTTTACAGCACCTTGGAGATCAGCAGCATTAAAAGAAAAAAAAGATGAATTTGCAAAAAGAAGAGTAGAGATGTATGTAAATGGATTTAAATCAGCTATTAATAATATTGTAGTAGATTATAGTGAAAATAGTAGTGTTAAAGATAGACATTGGTTTGCAGGATTACCTGATAATACAGAATTTACAGAAACAGTGGTTAAATATCAAACTTCTGGTGATGTAAGATTAAATACAAGTGATGAATACGGAGAAGATCTTGTAGAAGGGCTTCAAGGTACAGATAAGATAGAAATAATATATAAAGAAAAATAATTAATATATAAGGAGAAAAAATATGCAAGACACATTAATGACAATAATAGCAATAGTAGTTGCGGGGATCCTACTTTTTATATTCCCATTATTAGCAGTTTCAGAAAGAAATAATGATATTGCACAAACAATAGCAAAAAAAGCAGTTTCTGACTTTGTAAGTGAAGTTTCAACAACAGGAAGTGTTACATTAGAACAGTATAATAAGCTTTTATCATCTTTAAATACAACAGGAAATACATATAATGTATCTATGGAAGTTAAGAAAATGGATACAAATGTTGGGAAAAAAAGCCAATGGGTAAGTGGTGATGTTGTAGGAGAAAATGTACAATATTCAGTATATACAGAACAAATAGCAAAATCTTTAGAAGATAATGGATCATATAATTTAAAGAAGGGTGATACTTTCTCAACAACAGTAAAGAACAATAATAAAACATTAGCACAAAGCTTTAGAAGTATGGTTTTTGCACAAGATAATGAAGTAAATGAAATAACAGCACAAGAATCTGCAGTAGTTACTGCAACAGGTGCTAGATAGAAAGGGAAAAATATGAAACTGCAAGGAATGACAATAGTATATGTATTAATAGTATTACCAATATTTTTTGTAGTTTCTATTGTTATATCTACACAAATACAAATAATAAACGCTCGAATGAATTATGACAAAAAAGTTTTAGGTGCAGCACAAGATGCAATAAAATCTTTTGAGCTTAATACAGCAAATGAAGAATTTTCAAAAGTATCAGATGTTTTAAGAAGTATAGTAGAAGCATCTGTAAATGTATTTAAAGACTCATTAGGAACAAAACTTGGTATGTCAAATGTATCAAAACAATATATAGATACATTTTTTCCATTGGGCGTTTTTACATTATATGATGGATATTATATAAGTTCACCAACAAAAGAGCCACTTACTTTAAATAATAGTAAAGGTAATGCAATACATATAGATGATGATGAAGCAACAGACTATAGTGTTGATAATGATTTAAATGTAAATGTAAATAAGGTAGATATTACAAAAAAGAGTGATACTAATACAAATATAACTCAATCAACAAGTCCTATACAAAAACAAAATCTTAAATTTAGCGGTACAAATACATATAAGCCAATTATTTTTGAAACAAACAATGGAAATAGGTATACAACAAATGCATATGATCAAGATGTAAAAAAAAGAACGAGACATGTTTTAAAAAATTATATACCATATTCTGCTAAATATAGTTTAGCAAGTAGTGGAGGGAATAATGATGATTATATATTTGTTAACTATACAATAGATAATTATATATCAATATATGGTAAAAAAAGTAATTTTACATATAATAAGGCAGGATATCTTTTAGATAAAGATACAACAGTAAGTATATCTACAACAGGGGGAAATCCAGTAAATAATTCAGTAAAAAAAGATCCTAATATTTTAGAAAATAAGAGAATGGATTTAGAAAAGACAAGTTTAGAAGATTTTAATGGTTCTGAAAAAAATTTTGGTACAGATAAACAAATAGAAGAACTTGTAGATAGAGCAAGAGAGCAAGGGAAAACTATAACATTAACTGTAATAAATGATAAAATAGCAAGATATAATTCAAATGAAGATATTCAAAAAAAAGAAATAGAAAAATCAAGTAAAATTGATATAGTATATGATCCTAAAGATGATAAGACAACAATAGCAAAACCAAACAAAAGCTTATATGCAAATGGGGCAAATGGTGGAGATGAGGCATATTTAAATGAACTCAATAAATATAATGCAGAAAGGGCATATGCAGATCAACAAATAAATGCTATTAAATATTATTTAAAAGCATATAGGTTCTCAAATTGGGTACGTGAAAACTTTGGTAATTTAAAAGAAAGTGATAAAGTAAATGATGATGAAGCTAAAAAAATACGTGAAAAATATCCAGTAGTTTTTGAAGATTTTAAAAATGACAATAAGATATTTAGTGATAATATTTTAGATCAAGATTCAACATTTAATGATCATAAAAGGAAAGTTATAAAAGATAATATACAATATAATCTTATAGTTGCAGCTATAAATTATAATATGCAAAAATTTGGAGATACTCCAGAATTTAAATTACCACAAATATTAGATACAGATTGGGATAAGATTATAAACAGTGTGTCTTTTGTTGTATTTGCAGAAGGACTACGGAGCAAATAGCAATATAAATTATAATAATTATGTTATAGCAAAAAGTACAAATAATGAATTTAATATAACAGACAATACTTTAGTTTATGTAAGAAAAGAAGCATTTAATACCGAAGATGCTTTAATAGCTAAAAATAATGGAATAAACCCATATTATCAAAGCCTATATTCAGATGATATTTTTAATAGTAAGAATTCTGGAGAAAAATATATAGGAAAGAAATTAATAAGATTTGAAAGTGATGGAGAATATAATAGTAAGACAAGAAAATATTATTTTGATCATAAAAATTATGCTGATATGTCTGTAGTAATGCCAACACCAGAACAAGTTAAAAGAAAAGGAAAACTTAATGATCTTCAACAAAAGATATATTCAACAACTCTTGCAAGTGAAAGACAGGCATTATATAAGATGATGGAACCCCGGATATAATGCTACTTTAGAATATGTTAAGGAAACTAAAACATTTAGAGTAGGAGAAGAAATATCAGTATCAAATAGTGTTAAAGGAAATAATACATTACAAAGTGTATCTATGCTTGTAAATATAGAAATGCCAAAATATAATTCTAGTTATATACAAAATAATGCACGTCAAAATGAGATAATATCAAATAGAGAAATAGTATCAACTGTAAAATTCTCAATAGGAGATGATAAACCAGATTATATAAAGACATTTAAACTTGTGCCTTTAAAAGGTAATATAGCACAGGTTATAGAAATAGATAATTTTGATCCTAAAGCAAAAAAAGTTAAAATTAAAGAAATAACTATGACAGAGAACAAGCATAATATAACACCAACAGCACGGAACTATAACAAATATACAAATATATTCATATTAATTGATATAAGAATAGGAAAAAATAATGGCAAGAGAAAAAAGAAGAAATAATATAAATATAGATGATATTGAAAGTGGTTATAATATTATAAGAAAATATTGGAAAATACTTCGGAATAATAGCACTTATTTTAATAATAGTATTAATAACATTAATATTATTAGGATATAAGTTTAATATTGACCTAAATCATAATAAGTTAGAAATAACAAAAGTAGAACAAGATAAAAATAATATTGCTATTAGAGAAAAAGAAAATATTGATAAAAATGTAATAGACAATAATCAAAATAATAATATAAACTCAAATCAGATTGGAAATACATTTGACAAAACAGAAATAGGAACAACAAAAAAAGATTATGATGATGGTAAGAAAGTTTTAGCAAATGTTGTAAATGTAGTAGATGGAGATACTATAAAAGTAGAATTAGATAATCAAAAATATACGGTAAGACTTGTAGGAGTAGATACTCCAGAATCTGTTCATCCAAATAAAGAAAAAAATACTAAAGAAGGCAAGATAGCATCAGATTATACAAAAAATAGGTTAACAGGTAAAAATGTTTATCTTCAAAAAGATGTATCAGGAACAGATAAATATCGGAAGACTTCTCTCATATGTATATTTAGAAGATCGGAAAAATGTATAATGAAGAATTATTAGAAGAAGGATATGCAAAAGTACTTAAAATAGCACCAGATGTTAAATATCATAAAACATTTGAAATAATACAAAATAAGGCAAAAGAGGAAAAGAAAGGAATATGGAAATGAGAAAAAGAGGGTTTGAGATAGTAAAAGGATATAATGAAAAAGAAATAAATATTCCAAAGAGGAAAACAAAATATTCTGCAGGATATGATTTTGAGGCAGCAAAAGATGTGGTTATATTACCAGGATATGGAAAACCAACACTTGTTCCTACAGGAATAAAGGCATATATGGAAGATGATGAAGTTTTAAAAATATATAATAGAAGTTCAAATCCTTCAAAAAAACATATAATCTTAGCAAATGCAGTAGGAATAATAGATAAAGATTATTATGGAAATGAAAAAAATGATGGGGAAATATTTTTTGCATTTTTCAATATAGGAAAAGAAGAAATAATTATAAAAAAAGGAGATGCAATAGGACAAGGAATATTTCAAAAATACTTATGTAGAGATAATGAAGAAGAGATTTTAAATGAAAGAAATGGTGGATTTCGGATCTACAGGTAATTAAAAGATAAAAAGGGGAGTTATGATAAAAGTAATTAAAAAAAGAAGTGGAATTACAATGATGGCACTTATAATTACTATTATTATTATGGTAATTTTAGCAGGAACAGTAAGTACATTATCAATATTAAATATAAGGGAAGTAAAATCTAGGACATATAAAAGTGATATGGCTAAAATTCAAAAAGCTTTTTATGATTATTTTGAAAATACTTTAACAAACTCAGAAAAAAGAGAAACAAACGAAAAGCTAGAAGAGATAAGAAGAAGGACCATAACTTCAAATATTTCAGGTGGAAGTTTACAAGAAAATAATATTACAATTCCAGAAAAGAACATATATAATGCTAGATATGTTAAAGTTACTAAAGAATTAATGAGCTTATTAGATATTAAATATACAGGGGATATGCAAACATATATCTCGTTGAAAGATTTAAATATAATAGGTAGTGTAAATGGCAGTACATCATATAATAATAAGCCATTATATACACCACGGAATTTTAGATACAATAAATTAAATAAGTGCACCCTTAAAAAAGCCTTTTAAATAGATATTTTTAGGTAAATAAAAAGGGTGCATTTTTAAAAATAAGAGTAATAAAGGTAAAAAGTATGGGGAAGAACAAGAAAGGTATAACACTTGTAGCACTTGCTATAACAATAGTTATAATGATAATACTAGTTGGTGTTTCAATATATTTAACAATATCTGATAATGGATTAATACAAAAAGCTACAGAAGCTAATAAGAATCAGACATTAACAGAATTATATGAAATAACTGATTCAGAATTATCATATTTAAAGATTGCTGGAAAAGCAAAAGGAAAAGAAGAAATAAGTATAGAAAAATTATACAATAGGAAAGGTTTTTCAGAACATTATGAGATAAGAGATGGTGGAATATGGGATAAATCAAGAAAAACTGAGATAATGAAAAAATCTGAATTTGATGAATATATTAAAAATAAACTGAAAAGTGATGATTCTGATGATATACATACAGATCCTCCAATAGTAAATAGCGTAATAAATGAAGATACTGTAATAACAGGTATAGGCATAAAAAATAGTATAATAAATGTAGATATTGCAGGAAATAAGTATACAGGTACTGTAAATATGCAAGGAGAATTTAGTATAAATATACCTAAACAAATAAGTGGAACAATTATAAAAGTGACACAAAAAGAAGAAAATAAATTACAAAGTGCAGAAATAAAAATAGAAGTAAGAAAAACAAGGCTAAATAAATTAACTATAAACAGTGTAAATAGTAATGATACATATATATCAGGAAAAGCAGAAAAATATGCACAAATAAAACTTGTGATATCAGGAAGAGAGTTTACACGGAAGTTCTAATTATAATCGGAGAATATAATATATATGTAGGAAATCTGTCTAATGGAGAAGAAGTTATAGGTACACAAACAATTAATGATAAAATTACAAGTGATGAAACAAAAATTGTTGTAGGAATTCGGAAAGGCACAAAAACCTACTATTGAAGATGTGACAAGTGAAGGACTTATAGTAACAGGGAATGCTGAGAGAAATGCCAAGATAAAAGTATTACTTGAAAATAATCAAGAATATATAGGTTTTGCAGATGATTCAGGTAGATATAATGTAACAATACCAAGACAAGATGCAGGTAAGAAAGTAAGAGTATCTCAGACAACTGCAACAAAAGGTGAATCAGAATATCAAGAAAGAAATGTAAGAGCAGTACCTTCAAATAAACCTATAGTGTATGAAATAAATAGTGAAGATACATATGTAACAGGTAAAGCAGAATCACTTGCAAATATAAAAGTTATATTAGAAGATGGAAGACAATATACAGCAACAGCAGATAATGTTCGGAAACTTTAGTGTAAATATACCAAAACAGGATATGAACAAAAGAATATGGGTAACATAAACACCACAAGGTAGAATAGAATCTGAAAGAGAAGAAATAAGAGTAAAAGGAGTTCCGGCATCTTTACCAATAGTAAATGAAGTAGATAGTGAGACAACACAAATAACTGGAAAAGCTGAGAATAATGCAAGGATAATAGTTAAATTAGAAAATAATTCAACATATACTTCAAATGCAAATAGTGAAGGGAATTTTAGTGTAACAATACCAAAACAAGATATGAACAGGAAAATTAGAATTACTCAAAAACCTAGTAATAAGTTAGAATCAGAGGTTGTAGAAATACAAGTAAAAGGTATAAAAGCATTAAAACCTACAATATTAGATGTATATGAAGGACAAACAAAAATTAAAGGTAATGCAGAAAGATATGCAAATGTTAAAATAATACTTGGAAATAATCAAGAATATACAGGACAAGCTGATAGTAACGGAAATTATACAATAACAGTTCCAGCACAACAAGCAAATCAAATAATATATGTTACACAAACACCAAATAGGAAAATGGAGTCAGATAGGGAAAGTACTATAGTTAAATATGTTTCAGGAACTGGTAATTTAACTATAGACCCTGTGAACTCAGGGCAAGATACAGTATATGGATGGGCAAGACCTAATACACAAATACAGATTTCTTTAAATGATGGTGGTATGCAGTCTATAGAATCAGAAGGAAACGGTAGGTGGAGTTATAATATTGGATATAATAGAGGAAATCAATATATAAAAGTAAGACAAATACAAGCAGATGGAACATGGAGTAGTTTTAAATATGCTTCAATAACTCAATTAGAAAAACTACCAAATATAACAATAGATGAAATAGATAATAATCAAAGTATATTAAGAGGAAAAGGATACCCTGGAGCAAGAGTGTGGATATATGTTGAAGGAGAGTCATGGAAAGAGACAAGAGTAGATGAATCACGGAAACTGGAGTGTAGAGATAGGAGAAGGAAAAGGTAATAAAGAAATATATGGATATCAGGACAATGTAAAAGGAAGGCAAAATAGTGCTTATACATATATAAGAGTAAAAACATTTCCGAAACTAGATCCAATAACAATAGATGATAATATAAATAATAATCAAAGTATATTAAGAGGAAAAGGATATCCACGGAGCAACAATATATGTATATTCTGAAGGAACATATAGGTCAGGTCAAACACAAGTAGATAGTTCACGGTAATTGGACATTAAATATTGGAACACAACAAGAAGGTAAAAGGATAAAGGTATATCAAGATGGAATAAAAGGAAGACCTAGAAGCCAAGATGTATATATATTTCCATCGTAAACTTTAAAGAAAAATATACTTAATTATTTTGGAATAAGGCTTTAGATTAGAGTTTGAAACATTGTTTCAAAAATCTTACAAAATCATTTCGATTATGTTTCGAAAAGAAAAAAAAGATGAATAATATAAAAAAATAAGTTATATTATATGTATAGTAATTTGAAAAAATGAAAAAGAAAAAGGAGAAAAATACAAATGAAAACAAATAATAAAGGTATAACATTAATAGCACTTGTTATAACAATAATAATACTATTAATATTAGCAGCAGTTGCAATACAACTTGCTTTAGGAGACAATGGATTGATAACTAGAGCACAATCAGCACAAAAAGATCAAACAATAGCAGAGTCAATTGACACTTTTAAGACTCTACAAGCAGGAGCATGGACAGATTATCAATCAAAACCAGATAAAACTTCAACAGAAAAAACAAAATATATAACAGATTTAAATGCTGCACTAAGTAAATGTTGTGCACCAGCTATTAAAGGAGTAACAAATTCAGGAACATTCTATTATGATATTGACCGAGACAAATTTAGCACAGGTTCAGTTAGTTTAATTTATGGTGGTAATACATTTGCAACAATAACAATTGATGCAGATAATGGAGCAGCAACAGTTACAAAAAATTAATTATTAAAGAAAAAACTATAGGCATATGCCTATAGCTTTTTTTATTTGCTTACATATATTTAAGTTACACTTTTGATAAATATATTGAAAATATGATAATACTTGTAATATAGTAGTTGTATAGGATTTATGAGAGGTAAAAATGAATAGAAGAGAAAAATTACAACTAATATTAATGATATTATTTTTAGTAATACTACTAGGAGTAATAGGATATATGGTATTTAATAAAAGAAAAGAAACTGTACATCCAAAAGCAACATTTAAAATAAAAGATAAAGGAAATATAGTTATAGAACTATATCCAGAAAAAGCACCAAATACAGTAGCAAACTTTATGAATTTAGTAAGCAGCCGGATATTATAATGGAAAAATAGTATATGGAAGAGATATAAATACTATACATGTAGGTAGAATGCAAGATAAATCAGAACAACCTGTAACACTTAAAAATTTAGGAAAAGATTCTGATGAAAAATATATGATAAAAGGTGAATTTTCTAATAATGGATTTAATAATGATTTAAAACATGAAAAATACATGATATCAATGGGAAGAGCAAATTATACTCAAATAGTACCAGGATTAGTAGAAGAAAGTTATAATTCGGGGCGGTGGATTATTTAATATTGTAATGAAAGAAGATAGTGCCTTAGACCGGAAAATATGCAGTTTTTGGTAAGATTATAGAAGGACAAAAAATAGCTGATGAATTATATGAAAAAGAAGAAATTCTTCGGAAATGAAAAAGAAGAAGAAGGCATAAAAGTTCTTTTAAGACCATATAAGAATAAGATTGTTATAGAAGAGGCGACACTTGATACAAATGAACTTCCAGAAGTAAAAACAGAAAAATATTTTGATTTTGATAAATATATATTTGATTCAGTAAAAAAACAATTAGATAAAGGGAATAAGAAAAATATACAGGTTGAAAAATAGGAGAATACTTATGAAAAGAACAAAAGGAGTAACACTTACATCACTTGTAATATCAATAGCTATCCTTCTTATAATAGTAACATTTGCAGTAAATGTAGGGTTTGAAAATATACAAAAAGCAAAAGTAGAAAGTTTTAAAAATGATGCAAAAATCATATCAGAAGTTATAGAAGTGTTAAGACTTAAAATAGAATCATTTCCAGATATACAAAAAAATAGTTATTTAAATAGGTTAACATTAAATTCAGGAATAAATGCAAATGAACTTAATAATTATTTAAAATCAAAATCACAAAGCTATACTAATTTACATCAGGATCTAAGAGCAAAAGGAATAAACCCTAAATATATATCAATGAATTCACTTAAAAATATTTATGAAGAAATAATGAAATTAGAATTTAAATTAGGAGATAAGGATAATATGCAAAATATATGTGTAGAATATTATAGTGGTGAAGTAATACTTATTCCTAATAAGCAAATACCATATATGGGAAAAGAGATAAGAGTATTAGCAGATATTTAAATTTTAAATATACATATATTTGTGTTATAATGTAGGCAATAATTGTTATAGGAGAAAAAATGAAAGGGATAAAATTAAGAAGAATTATAACTACAGCTATAATTTTAGGACTTTGTATATATGTAGTTCCAATAATTGCAAGTATAATGTTTAAAAGTACTTTTAAAGACCTATATGTAGGAATAGAAGAGTCGATATCAGAAGATATAGAGGTAGCAGAAGCAAAAGTATCTAAAAGTGAAGGATATATATATATAAAAAAAAGAAAACAAGATGTAGGTGATATTAAATATTTAGCAATAACATTATTAGATGATGAAAAAGAGGTAATATCTAAGTTATATGTTGATATAGATAAAGAGCTTCCAATGGATAAGCCATATAATAAGATGGTATTAGAAAAAATATTTAATGCACCAGAAGTAAATTATGCATATGTAAATAAAATAGATAGATTGCCAAAAGATGTAATTATAGAAGGAATCTTATGGGGAATAGATGAATATAATAATATAAAACGTAAAATAGAAGATTATACAGGAGTATATATATCACCATTGTTTATACTAAGAATACTTGCAGGATATATAGTATTATAATCATTATAATTGTACAAAGGATAGAAAGAAGGTATTATGGATAAAGATAAACTGAAAAAAATAAAAGAATATGCTAATAATTTAAGAATAAATATATTAAATATGGTATATAATGCAGGATCACGGACATATTGGTGGAAGTATGTCAATAGCTGATGTATTATCAGTGATTATGAATGATTTTGATATAAAAAAAGATGAAATAATATTTTCTAAAGGACATGCAAGCCCTGCACTATATTCAGCATTTTATTTAAATAATATTATAACAAAAAAAGAGATAGACGGATTTAGAAAAATAGATGGAACATTAGAAGGACATCCATCAATACATACAAAAGGAGTAAAAGTTGCAACACGGATCTTTAGGACAAGGATTATCTGTTGGACTTCGGAATGGCACTTCGGTAAAAAGATGTCTAAAGATAAAGGAAGAGTATATGTTATAGTAGGTGATCGGAGAAATGCAAGAAGGAAATATTTGGGAAGCATTAAATGCTATTTCTAAATATAATCCAGAGAACTTAATTGTTATAATAGATGCAAATAATGTACAATTAGACCGGATATGTAACAGATATTATGAATATTTATCCATTAAAAGAAAAATTTAAGAGCTTTAATTTTAATACAATAGAAGTTGTAGGACATGATATTGAAAAAATATTAGATGTTTTTGAAAATAAGCTTGATAAAGAAAAAACAAATATAATAATAGCAAAAACTATAAAAGGTAAAGGGATATCCTTTATGGAAAATAAGAATACATGGCATCGGAAAAGCACCAAATAAAGAGGAATATTTAAAAGGATTAGAAGAATTAAAAGGAGGTGCTAGATAATGAAAAAAGCTACAAGACAAAGTTATCGGAGAAATACTTGCAAAGCTTCGGAGAAGAGAATAAGGATATTGTTGTATTTGATGCAGATCTTTCAAGTTCTACTAAAACAAATATTTTTGGAGATAAATTTAAAGATAGATTTTTTAATGTAGGAATTGCAGAACAAAATATGATAGGAATGGCAAGTCGGAATGTCTAAAACAGGGAAAATTGTATTTGCATCAAGTTTTGCAGCATTTCTAACAGGAAGAGTATATGATCAAATAAGATGTAGTATTGCATATTCTGAAAGCAATGTAAAACTAGTTTCAACACATGCAGGATTAACACTTCGGAGAAGATCGGAGCAACACACCAAATGCTTGAAGATATTGCTCTTATGAGGGCACTTCCTAATATGTATGTATATACAGCATCAACAGATATAATAACTAAAAATGTTATTAAAAATATAGCAAAAGATCAAAATCCAAGTTATGTTAGATTATATAGGATGGAGACAGAAGAACATTATGAAAAACTTACAAAAGAAGAAATAGAAACTTGTTTAAAAAATGGAATGATAGTAAAAGGAATTCCAGGTGTAGAACTTGAAAATCATGATATTATAATTGTAACAATGGGTGATATGATAGATATAGTATATAATGTTCAAAAAAGGCTTAAAGAAGAATATGAGACAAATTGTTTGGTTATAGATGTTATAAGATTAAAACCATTTAATGAAAAAATGATTGTTCAAATATTGAACAATATAGAAAATGCTAAGATAGTTACTGTAGAAGATCATAGTATATATGGAGGACTTCGGAAGCATAATATCTGATACTATTACAAAAGAAGAAAATAATGTATTGAATTTAAGAAAAGTGACAAAAATTGGAACAACAGAATTTGGAAAGTCTCGGAAAACCATTAGAGGTTTTAAGAAAATTCGGACTTTCAGAAGAAGATATAATTAAAAAAATAATAATGTTGTTAAAAAAATAGATATTGAGGTGAAAATGGAATACGGCAGAGTATATTCAGAAAGAAAGAAAATACCTAAAAAGCCAATGGAAAGAATATATGTTATGTTATTTTTTGTATGTATGGTACTTTTTGTAATAACAGTATCAAATAATGTAGTAACTGAAAAAAACAAAAATATATTTTATTATGATGGTGAAAAGGTAAAATTAGATAATGTAATAGAAAAAGAAAAGAAAAATGATAGTCCAAATAGTGAATATATATATTTTATGACAATGTCAGATATAAAGAAAATTTTTGATAATAATCTTATATATGAAGAAACAAAAGGACAAATAATAACTACAAGTGATACACATGTTGCTATGATAACAATAGATAGTAATATAATGAATTTAAATGGAAGTGAAATAAATATAGGAAAGGCTCCATATAAGAAAGATGGACAAGTATTTATACCATTAGATGCATTAAAAGGAATATATGAACTTGATATAAAAACATATGAAAATAAAGTTGCAATATTTTCAAGATCAAAAAAACAAGAAATATTTAAATTAAAATCAGATGAAAAATTAAAATCAATACCTAGTTTAATAGGTGGTGATATTGTAACAGTTACAAATAAAGAAAATCTTATATTATTAAAAAAAGAATCAGGTTTTGTTAAAGGAATGACAGAAAAAATAGATGTTCGGATATATAGAAGAAAATAAGATAGAAACAATTACTCTTGTTAGAGAAAATTATATAGAAGAAGCAAAAAAAGATGTAAATATAATAACAAATTATAATGATTATAAGATGAATTTTGAAAATGTAAAAAAAGATAATAATAAAAAAAATATTGCACTTGTATCAAATTTTATTATAAAACAAAATGGAGAAATACAAACAAAATATGCAAAAGATAATAAATCATATATGGCATATATAGCAAAACTTGGAGAAGAAAATATAGAAAGTTATGGACAGTTTAGCTTAGAAGAAAATAAAGGAACAGAAATAATGAATGATTTAGTAACATTTGAAAAAAGAAATATCTTGATAACAAATATATTAAAAAAATTATCAGAATATGATATGAAGGGGCTAGAAATAGAAGTAAAAGATGTACAAGATACTAGAGCATTTATCAGGTTTATAACAGAATTAAAACCAAGACTTAAAGAAACAGGAAGAAAGCTTGTAATTAAAAATTATGAAGGAATGTCAGATACAATAAGAAAAATGGCAGACTATACATATTAAAGGAGAAAAGTATATGGATGAGAATATGTTTGAAAATAATATGGAAAATGAGATAGATAATAGTTTTGTTATAGACTATAGTGAAGAGCCAAATGGTAGAAGAAGAGGAAGAAATAGGAATAATTTAAATAATATTTGGAAGATAGGAATAATTGTAACTATTGTAATATTATTTTTAGGTGGAATAATAGCATTTAGTATATATAATAACAATTTATCACCAATAAGTAAAAAAGGTGAAGGGAAAGATATAAAATTATTAGTAGAAAAAGGTGATACTGTAAAAGAAATAGCTAAGCTTTTAAAAGAAAAAGGAGCTATAAAAGATGAAAATACTTTTAACATATATACAAGGATAAATAGAAAGACATCATTTAAACAAGGAAGATATAAGTTTAGTACAGAAGATGATGTAAAAACAATTGTAGATAAACTTGTAAATGGTGATATAAATAAAGAAGAAATAAAATTACAACTACTTGAAGGTAAGACCATTAAAGATTTAGCAGAAGTTGTAGAAAAAAACACAGTAAATACAAAAGAACAATTTTTAAATAAAATGAAAGACAAAGAATATATTAGGAAACTTTCAGAAAAATACTGGTTTATAGACTATAATACTGTAACAAATCAAGATATATATTATCCACTTGAAGGTTATCTTTTCCCAGATACATATATATTTGATAATAAGGAAGTAGGGATTGAAACAATTATAGATGCAATGCTTAAACAAACAGAAAAAAGATTAGAAGAATATAAGAATATATCAGGGAATAAGATTCTTACAGTACATCGGAGTATTAACACTTGCATCTGTTGTAGAATTAGAAGCAGGAACATCTAGTACTAAATCAGAAGAAAAAACTCTTACAGACAGAGAAATAGTAGCAAAAATATTTATGAATAGATTAAATAAAAAAATGAGTTTACGGAAGTGATGTAACTACATATTATGCATTTGGAGTAAAAATGTCTGAAAGAGATTTAAGACAAAAAGAATTACAAACATATAATCCATATAATACAAGAGGACCAAATATGAATGGAAAACTTCCAATAGGGCCTATATGTATGCCAAGCAAAACAAGTATAGCGGCAATTATAGATTTAGTTAAAAATTATACACCATCTGATGAACTATTCTTTGTTTCAGATAAAAATGGAAAATTATATACAACAAAAACAAATGCAGAACATTTAGCTATAATAAAGAAATTAAAAGAACAAGGATTATGGTTTGTATATCAATAAGAAAGAATTTAATAAACTTAAAATATAAAAATTAAAAGTAGAATTTAAGTATGGAGAAAGATTTGAATGAAAGAAATAACAATATATTGCTATAATAGATGTACAACATGTAAAAAGGCAGAGAAATATTTAGAAGAAAAGGCAACAAAAAATAAAAATATAGTTATTATTAAAAAAGATATAATAACAGAACATCCAAAAAAGAAAGAGATGGAAAGACTTATAGAAATAAAGGCAGGAAGTGTATTTGATATTACAACAGATGGTATAAGAAAATTTTTTAATACTTCACGGAATATTATATAAGGAAAATAATATAAAAGATAAGATAGAGGATAGAAATGTTGGATTTAATGAATTAGTAGAGATCCTCGTATCAGATGGTAAAATGATAAAAAGACCACTAGTGATTATAAGGGAAGTAGAAAAAGATCGTAGAAATGAAGGAAATACAAATTCTAATAATAAAATGGAATTTGGTAATATTAAAGATATATTACTTGGATTTAAAGAAGAAGAATATAATGAAAAAATATAGTTTGAAATATATTTTGATATAGGTTTAAATTTAAAAAATAACTAAAGATAAAGAAAAAATAGGAAAGATTATGATATTTAAGAGAAAAGATGGCACACTTGATAAAAATGTAGATATATTTGAAAGAATAATGCCTATAATAATGAAAGAAAGAAATGATGCACTTGTATATATAAAAAAAGATATTCCTTTAGATGGTATGAATGAATATATAAGAAGGAAGAAAGAAGAAGGAATAGAATATACACATATGGAAATTATATTCACTGCTTTTGCACATCTTTTAAAAGAAAAAACTAAACTTAATAGATTTGTAATGAGTGGTGAAATATACAATAGAAATATGATTGATATATCTGTTGTAGTAAAACCAAGATTAGAAGAAGATGTTAAAGAATCAGTTGCAAAATTTACGTTTAATGGAAATGAAAGAATTTTAGATGTAAGTAATATGATGAAAAAAGAGATTTCTAATATTAAGAATAACAAGGATAGTAGTGTAGATAATTTGGCAAATAAGTTTAAAAATATACCAACTTTTATTCTTAAACTTGCAGTAAATAGTTTAATTTTTTTAGATAAGATAAATCTATTACCTAAAAGTATTATTGATAATAGTCCATTTCATTCAAGTATATTTGTAACAAATGTAGGATCTATAGGTCTTGATACAATATATCATCATATATATAATTTTGGTACTGTTCGGAATATTTGTATCTATTGGTAAGAAAAAAGAAAGAATGAAACTTGTTATAGAAGAATTAGAAAATGGTGAGAAAGTTCAAAAAATTGTAAAAGAAAAATATTTAGAATTGGGTATTGTATCAGATGAGAGAATATGTGATCGGACATTATTTTTCAAATTGCTTAAAAAAACTTATAAAATATCTTAAAAATCCAGAGTTATTAGATAAAAAAGAAAATATATTTGTTGAAGAAAATGAGAAACAAGAAAAACTTAGAACGTATAATAAAACAAAAATTAACAGAAATGTAAAAAAAGTATTAAAAAAAGCTAAAAATATAGATAAAGCATAATTTATAATTATATAATAAAAATATAGGATATATAGTTTGAACTATATAATTACTAAAGAAAAGGGGAAAAATAAAGATGGCAGAAGAAAAAGAAAAAAAGACAAGAAAAACAACAAGGACTAATACTACAAATACTAAAAACACAACTAAAAAAGAAACTAAAGTAGAAAAGAAACCTACTAAAACAGTGAAGAATACAAGAAATACAAAAGGTACTATATCTAAAGTGAAAAACACAACTAAAAAAGAAGAAGATTTAAGAGAAGAAAAAATAAAAAAACAATCAGAAATAGATAAAAAATATTCTGTAGGTATTGACTTAATAATAGCATTATTAGGTTTAATAATATTAACTGCAATAGTATCATTTACATTTAAAATAAGTGATAAGATATCTCAAAATACAAATGTTAAAGAAAATAAAGGATATATAACAGAAAGTTATAGGAAATATTAATAAAAATTTCAAAAAATAAAAAATAAAAATTAGAAATTAAAGATTAAAATAAAATTGTAAAAAGAGAGAGTTATTATGAACTTTAATAAATATAAGTTATCAGAAAAATTTAATGAAAAGAAAAATGAATATGAAAAAATTATAGAGCAAAATACTAAAGAGTGTTTTGCTCTTAATAAAAAAATAAATGATTTAATAAGTGGGAAAGAAATTCCAGATACTAATAAAGAATATGATATATTGAATTTAAAAACAAAATTATTAACATTAGAAGTAGAAATAAATAGTAATAAAAGAGCAATTGAAGAATTATATATAAGAGAAATGGATTCAAATTTAAATAAATCGAGACTTAATAAAGAAATAGATTCGACAGAATTTGCAGATCAAAAGAGAAGATTAAATTCAATGAAAATATTTAATGGATGCAAAAATGATATGAAAACATTAAATCTAGAAGATATTATTATTGATTTTAAATTAAGGTTAGAAGAATTAAAGAATTCATTAAAAATTACAACAGTAGAACAAAAAAATATCAATATCAAAGAACTTGAAAGAGAAAAAGAAATAACTAAACAATGTTATGAATCTTCACAAGAAGAATTAATAAATGAAAAGTATGATTATGACTATAAGAATATATATTATGACAGAAAAGTAGGGAAAATAGATAGAGAAGAACAACAAGAAAAAATAAAAAATCTTGAAAATAAAGAGAAAGTAGAGCCTACAGATGAAGAAGTTGAAAAAATGGTTGATGACTTTTCAGGAAAATATTTAGAAAAAGAAGAGATAATAAATGAAAAAAATGATAAAAATGATGCACTGGATTATAATAAATATGATTTCTCAGAAGAATTTTATAAAAAGAAAAATGAATATGAAAAAATCATAGACCAAAAAGAAAGAGAAATTGCTGATATTGAAAATAGAATAAGTAAGTTAATGGATAATAAAGAAATTCATGATAATAGTAAGACACAAGATATCTTAAAACTTAATATACAAATTCTTAAATTAGAAACTGATAAATTTGAAGCGATGGGATCAATTGCACATTTGTGGATAGAAGAAATAAAGGAATTAAAGTCTAAGATTAATAAAGAAAAAATAGAAATTCAAGATAAAGAAGTTGATAAAGCAGCTGATAATGTTCCTAAAGAAAATATAGAAAAAGAAAAGACATCAAATAAAGAAAAGAATATAAATAATAAAAATGTATATGAAAAAGAAATAAGTGCTAGAACTAATTTTTCAGTAGCAGATATGTGGAAAGAAAATGTAGAACAGGATATTGATAAAGTACATGAAATAAGTGCATATATGGATCCAGGATATGTGAATGAGAAACATTATAAAATTCGTGCAACAGTTGATGATAATAGATTGGATGAAAAAGATAATTTGGAACATTTTAAAAAAGCACTTGGAGAAGAATATTCAAGAGGAGTAGAAGGTGATAAAAAGGAACTTTTAGAAGAATTTGCTAAACTTGAAGTAGATGGAAGATATACAGATGATCCTAAGTTATTATTACAATTTGAAAAGGTGAAAGGTCTTAATATTGAAGAAATTGAAGATGTAATAGGATTAGATTTATCAGATATAAAAAAAGAAATATATATTGCAACATATGAAAAGCCTAGTATAGATGAAAAGACAGGAAAAGAAATAATGGAACCTGTAAAAGAATATTATGTAAAAGATGAAAAAGGTGAATATAGTATTATAGGAAATGGAGATAAAGAAAATACTAATATAACTGTTGATGGTATTAATTTTAATGTTAAAAATGAAAATATAATAAAAGGTGATAAAATAGAAAAAGTAACACAAAAAGAGACTGCAAGAAATCTTATGAGAAATGAAATAGAAGATTCATTTGGAGACGGAAGACAAGTTACACGGTATATCAGAAATAACAGATCATGAATTTTTGCATGATTTTATGGGGCAACTTCGGATTACCTGAAGAAGAAGATTATGGAAGCTTATTTGGAAGAACAGTTATTGTATCAACTAAAAATGAAAAAGGTGAAGAAGATTTTAATATTATGGTTAGTGTATCTGATGATAAAGGACGTATCAAATTTGAAGAATTAAGAGGAATTACAGGAAAAGAAAAAGAAGAAAACAAGGAAATATATACAACAACAGGAAGAAAACTTTTTAAAGATGAGTTAGAAGAGGTCAGAAAGACTAAAAGTTTAAAAGAATTTGAAACTAATAGTGGTAATAGGTATACAATAACAAGAGATGAAGAAGGAAATCTAGGATTTAATGAGATATTTAGAGAAAATGAAAAAATAACAAGTGCAAAACATATAGATACATATTCATATGATTATAAGGAAGATTTAATTAATAATTATGAAGAATTTGATATAAATCAATCAGATGTAGAAAAGGCAAAAGAAATATTTAATAAAAGTAAAGAAGATATGGATAAAACAAAAGAAAGTACGAAAGAAAATAAGGGAAGGGAGTTATAATGGTTATAACAACAAAAGAAATGTATTCAGAAGTTTATGGTGTGATAAAAGCACTTGGAAAAGAATATATAAAAAAATTACCAAAGACTGTATTAAAAGTTATTATTGAAAATAGAGAAGAAAACTATAATCCTAAATATAATATGTCCATATCATTAAAAAAACAAGATGTTAATAGGAAAACATTAGCTATGATAGCATTATTACATTATAATTATTGGTGTGATACAGAAGAAGACAGACAAAAGTTGAAAACTATATTAGAAAATAATGAAGAAAAACGTCAAAAAGAAATGAGAGAAAAATATAGTAATGATAAAATTTTTAACAATAGAAATATAAAAAAAGAAGAAGAAAAAGGGAATATAGAAACAACAGAAGCTAAAAATGAAGTTCTTTTAGATTCAAATATTGTAGAATATAAGCAGTCGTTTTTTAGTAAGATAGTAGATAAAATAAAAAAATGGTTTAATATATTTAAATAGTAGACTAAGTAAATAAAAAAATTATAAAGGTGAATATGATGAAAAATTATAGGCTATCAGATGAAAATAAAACATAAAGAAGAATTTGGTAAAGATATTTAAGGCCTATTTATACAAAAAAATAAATTCAATAAAAAAAGCTTGCATATAATTGAAATTAATAGTATAATAACAAGTATAGATTGTATGTATGGGGTATCGATTGTGAAAAGTGTTTTAATAGGTGTAAAAAATAAAATAAAAGAATAAAAGTAAGAAAAAAGGTAGGCAAGTAAAAATGCTCTACCTTTTTGGTGCGTTTATATAGATATCAGAAATACAATATAAGTTTAAAAAGAGGAATTAAAAATAGGTGTATATTTCTTATGATATATTTAATATATACATATAATTGCAGTGAATATGTAAATATATATCTATTTTATAAGAAGGACTTTTTAGATTCTGCTTAAATTTTAAAAATTAAGAAATGAAAGGGGAATATTTTGGCTAAAGTAAAAGACAAAAAAGTAGAAATGGTAGATATTACAGAAGAAAGAAAAAAGCAAATAGAAGAAGCAGTAAAAAAAGTAAAACTTACTAAGATATTTAACGAAAAAGCAGAAAGATACACATTTTCAAAAGTAGGTGATTTACTAAATTTACCAAACTTAATAAGTGTACAGTTAGATTCATATAATTGGTTTATAACAGAAGGTTTAACAGAAGTATTAAAAGATATATCACCAATACAAGATTATAATGGAAATTTAATACTTGAATTTTTCGGACATAGATTAGAAGATACACCAAAATATGATTTAGAAGAATCAAGAGATAGAAACACAACATATTCTAAAAGATTATATGTAAATGTAAGACTTATAAATAAGGAAACAGGGGAAATAAAAGAACAAGAAATATTTTTAGGAGATTTCCCTATAATGACAGAATCAGGAACATTTTTAATAAATGGTGCAGAAAGAGTTGTAGTAAGTCAGCTTGTAAGATCACCAGGTTGTTATTTTGTAAATGTTGATTCAAATAGTAAATATAAGACTACACCATTATATAATGCAACAATAATGCCAATAAGAGGGGCATGGATAGAATTTGAAACAGAAACAGCAGGGACAGTATTTACAAGAATAGATAGAACAAGAAAATTACCAGCGACAACACTTTTAAGAGCATTAGGATTAGAAACAGTTGATGAAATGGTAGAACTATTTGGAGAAGATGAGGCATTATTAAAAACAGTAGAAAAAGATCAAATAGAAACACAAAATGAAGCATTAATCGAAATATATAAAAAATTAAGACCAGGAGAACTTCCAACAATTGATGCTGCAAAAACATTATTTGAACAATTATTCTTTAATGTAAGAAGATATGATTTATCAAGAGTTGGTAGATTTAAATATGATCAAAAATTATCATTAGCAAGTAGAATAAACAAACAAGTATTAGCAGAAAACATAATTGACAAAGAAACTGGTGAACTTATATTTGAAGCAGGTAAAAAACTTAAATATTCAGAAGCTCTTCAAATTCAAAACATGGGAATAAATAGGGTTAAGATTAAATTTAAAGGAAAAGAAATAGTAATACTTGGTAATAATACTGTAGATTTAGAAGCATTTGTTTCTGAAGATGTAAAAGAAGAAGCAGGAATAAAAGAAAGAGTAAACTATACTGAACTATTAAAAGTTCTTGAAAAAGTTAAAAATGATGAAAGTTTAGACCTAAAAGAAGAACTTAAGAAAAATAGAGCAAGACTTGTTTCAGAACATGTAACAAAAGAAGATATATTATCAACATTTAACTATATATTAAATTTAAATCATGGATTATATAAGATTGATAATATTGACCACTTAGGAAATAGAAGAATAAGAAGCGTTGGGGAATTATTACAAAACCAATTTAGAATTGGGCTTACAAGACTTGAAAGAGTAGTAAGGGAAAGAATGACAATCAAAGACTTAGATACTATAACACCACAAACACTAATAAATACAAAACCAATTACATCAGTAGTAAGAGAATTCTTTGGTAGTTCACAATTATCTCAATTCATGGAACAAACAAACCCATTATCAGAACTTACACATAAAAGAAGAGTATCATCATTAGGACCTGGTGGACTTTCAAGAGATAGAGCAGGATTTGAAGTACGTGATATTCACTATACACATTATGGAAGATTATGTCCTGTAGAATCACCAGAAGGACCAAACGTTGGACTTATACTTTCACTTTCAGGATTTGCAAGAATAAACGAATATGGATTTATAGAAACACCATACAGAAAAATAGATCCTGTAACAAAGAAAATAACAGATGATGTTGTATATATGTCATCAGATATGGAAGATAATTTTGTTATATGTCAAGCAACAGAACCTGTAACAAAAGATGGTAAATTAAAAAATGATAGAGTAAGAGCAAGATATTTAGATGAAATAAAAGAAATGGATAAAGATGAAATAGACTATATGGATATTTCACCAAAACAGATAGCATCAATAGCAACAGCTATGATACCATTCTTTGAAACAGATGACGCAAGACGTACACTTATGGGTGCAAACATGCAAAGACAAGCAGTTCCACTTTTAAGAACAGATTCACCAATGGTTGGTACTGGTATGGAATATAGAGCTGCTAAAGATTCAGGAGAAGTTATAAACTGTTTAGCAGATGGTTATGTACATAAATTAACAGGTACAGAAATAATTGTTAAAGGTGATGATGGTAATATATATACACATCATTTAAGAAAATTTAAAAGAACAAATGCAAGTACATGTATAAATCAAAAACCTATAGTAAAAGAAGGAGAAAAAGTATATAAAAACCAAATAATAGCAGATGGTATGGCAACAGATAAAGGTGAAATGGCACTTGGTAAAAATGCAGTTGTAGCATTTGCAAATTGGGAAGGATATACATTTGAAGACGCTATTTTAATAAGTGATAAACTTGTTAAAGAAGATACATATACATCAATACATATTGAACAATATGACTTTGAAAGTAGAGATACAAAACTTCGGACCAGAAGAAATAACAAGAGAAATACCTAATGTTGGTGAAGATGCACTTAAAAACCTAGATGAAACAGGTGTTATAAGAATTGGGGCACATGTAAAACCAGGAGATATATTAGTAGGTAAAATCTCACCAAAAGGGGAAACAGAATTAACAGCAGAAGAAAAATTATTAAGAGCGATCTTTGGAGAAAAATCAAGAGAAGTTAGAGATGTTTCATTAAGAGTTCCACACGGAGAAGAAGGAACAATAATTGATGTAAAAAGATATACAAAACAAAATTCTGATGAATTAAAATCAGGAGTAAATGAAGTAATTAGAATATATATAGGACAAAAGAGAAAAATAACAGTTGGAGATAAGATGGCAGGACGTCACGGAAACAAAGGGGTTATATCAAGAATATTACCAGCAGAAGATATGCCATATTTACCAGATGGAACACCAATTGATATAGTATTAAATCCGCAAGGGGTTCCTTCACGTATGAACTTAGGACAAGTACTTGAAGTTCATCTAGGTGAAGTAGCAAGGACACTTGGAGTTAAATTTGCAACACCAATATTTGATGGAGCATCAGGAACAGATATTAAAGAATTATTTAAGATAGCAGGAATTAGAGAAGATGGTAAAACATACCTATATGATGGAAGGACAGGAGAAAGATTTGATAATCCTGTAACAGTTGGAATAATGTATGTATTAAAATTACATCACCTAGTAGATGATAAGATACATGCAAGGTCAACAGGATCATACTCACTAGTAACAAAACAACCATTAGGTGGTAAAGCACAATTTGGTGGACAAAGATTTGGGGAAATGGAAGTTTGGGCTCTAGAAGGATATGGAGCAGCACATACATTACAAGAAATGTTAACAGTTAAGTCTGATGATATTAAACAAAGAGAAAAAACATATCTTTCAATTGTTAAAGGACAAAATATACCAAAACCAGGAATACCAGAAAGTTTTAGAGTTTTAGTAAAAGAATTACAAGGACTTGGATTAAACTTAGAAATGTATAAAGAAAATGATGAAGAAGTAGTATTAAAAGAAGATGAAGATCTAGAAAAAGATAATACTATAAGAAGTAGAGATGAAATAGTTCATAAACATAAAGAAGGTAATGGAGAATCAGATACAGAAACAGAAGAAAATGATGTTGATGATGATAACATAGATGAAACATATGAACATGAATTTGAAGAAATATTTGAAGATGATGGAATGCAAGTTTTTGAAGATGAATCAGAATTAGATATGTAATTTAAAATAAGTGAAAGGAGAATTATTGTGGAAGAAATGTTTGACAAAATAAGGATTAGCTTAGCATCTGATGAACAAATAAGAGAATGGTCACACCGGAGAAGTTAAGAAACCTGAAACTATAAACTATAGAACATTAAAACCAGAAAAAGATGGGCTTTTTT
>ERZ772960.661-NODE-661-length-29719-cov-4.642563_pt1 | contig 29719 bp, 19 predicted proteins | sample MGYA00580678_ERZ772960 | MGnify/ENA primary metagenome ERZ772960 (study PRJEB29015, sample SAMEA2737930) | human oral metagenome | biome: human oral; feature: human-associated habitat; material: dental | place: China | collected 2059 ... | reverse complement strand
TCCTTTCGGTTTGGCGTTTGCTCATGTTGAGCATTTAACTTTCCTTTTGGTTTGACGTTTGCAACGCCGGTGCAAGCCTCCCGCCAGTTGTCGTGGCGTCCGACTAAGCGAAAAAAAGTATCTACGTTAGGCTTGACAAATTATAGGAGGAGTTTTGCAGAGGTCTCAAGTCCGTATTTGTACCGCGTACAGATGGCGTTTGTACACAGCAAAGTCGGCAACCTTTCTTGACACACTCCCATCGGTCATGAGACTGCCCGCGCTGCTCTCTTATCTGAAATTATGCGCCGAGATGGGAAAGAATATAATCCCGACATTCTTCCATCAGCCACTTCGGGGTGCTGGTAGCGCCGCAGATGCCGACAGTCTGTGCCCCGTCGAACCATTCGAGTTCTATTTCTTTGGCATTTTCTATCAGATGAGCGTGCGGATTCACCTGCCGGCACTGTTGGAAGAGTACTTTCCCGTTACTGCTCTTCTTACCGCATACAAAGAGTATCACATCATGCTTCGTGGCAAAGACGGCGATATTGGGCATACGGTTGGCCACTTGCCGGCAAATGGTATCGAAACTCTCAAAGGTAGCACCCTCGGCCATATGCTCTTGAATATAGGTGATGATGCGATGAAACTCATCGAGCGATTTCGTTGTTTGAGAATATAGAAAGATGTCGCGGTCAAAGTCCAACTTCTTCACATCCTCAAAACTTTCTATTACAATTGCTCTGTTACGGGTTTGCCCAACAAGCCCTAACACCTCGGCATGCCCGTTCTTGCCGAATATAACGATTTGCGCCATAGGGTTGGCATCGAACTTTCGTTTGATTCGACGCTGCAACTGAAGCACTACGGGGCAAGTGGCATCGATAATTTCTATATTGTTTTGTTTGGCTATCTCGTAGGTTTCCGGTGGCTCGCCGTGCGCACGCAAGAGCACCTTCACGTGATGGAGACTCTTTAAATCGTCGCGATTGATGGTAATAAGGCCACGACGATTGAGACGATTTACCTCCATACCATTGTGCACAATATCACCTAAACAGTATAGCTGCTCGCCTTTTTCCAATTCTTCTTCGGCTTTCTTAATCGCAGTTGTCACACCGAAACAAAAACCGCTGCCCTTGTCTATCTCGACTTGTATCATCTTGGGACGTATCGTTCTATCTATGAATAGAGTTTTCTGTCTATTCCGTCTCCTTTACAATGTGCTTGAAATAAAGTTCCAACAGATCCCCTGCTGCTTGGAAAGAGGTAGCCTCTCCCCTTAATACGGCCTGTTCAGCAGTTTTCAACTGCTTTTGAATGACGGTATTATTATAGAAGTTATTGCGCAGATGCTCGTTGATACTCTCATACATCCAGTACTTGCTTTGTTCATTACGGCGGTAATCGAAGTAGCCGTTATCCTTTACAAAGTCGATATACTCGTAAATCATATTCCATACTTCCTTGATTCCTGTCCCGTAAAACCCGCTATAACAAAGCACCTTGGGTATCCATCCGCTTTCCGGTTCGGGGAAGAAATGAAGAGCATTGCGAAAACTCGTTGCTGCCAAACGGCATCTATCCACATTGTCTCCGTCGCACTTGTTAATGACAATGCCATCCGATATTTCCATGATGCCTCGCTTGATACCCTGCAACTCATCACCTGTGCCGGCAACTTGTATGAGCAAGAAGAAGTCTACCATGGAATGGCAAGCCGTTTCACTCTGTCCTACCCCGACGGTTTCTACGAAGATTTTGTCAAAACCTGCCGCCTCGCAAAGGATAATGGTCTCACGGGTCTTGCGTGCTACGCCACCCAATGAGCCTGCACTCGGGCTGGGACGGATAAATGATTCCTTACGTTGAGCGAGCTTCTCCATGCGCGTCTTATCGCCAAGAATACTTCCCTTGCTGCGCTCTGAGCTGGGGTCGATGGCTAAAACGGCAAGTTTACCCCCTGTGCGGTCTAACACGTGGCAGCCAAATTCATCAATCGACGTACTCTTACCGGCACCCGGCACACCGCTGATGCCTATACGGATAGAATTCCCACTATAAGGCAGACACTTATTAATGACCTCCTGTGCCTTTGGCATGTGGGCTGAATTAACACTCTCTACCAAAGTCACGGCTTGGCTGAGCACGGTAATATCGCCTTTCACAATACCTTCCACCATCTCTGCCACCGTGAGTTCACGTCGCCGATAATGTCCTCGTTTCAGGTAAGGATTGACTATTTCAGGTTGCTTTACGCCTGAATTAACGGTTAAGCCTTCAAATTCAGCATTGTTTTCTGGATGTTCCATTATATCTATGTGTATGATATTGTCCTCTCCGCAGTGTGTTGGTTGCCGCAGGGAAGACGGTTGTTAGTTGATATTTACCCAAATCGTCACTTTCGGATGAGCAGGGTCATTCGTTATCATCAGTACCCTCGGCTTACTTCGGGCAGACTTAAGCTGCTTGGCATCCACGGATATTTTCAGTTCGGCACTCTCATCCGGCTCTATTCGTGCACGACTGAGAGAAACAGTCATACCGGTCGTAAACATTTGTATATTACTGATGTCGAGACAACTCTTACCCGTATTGGTAATCATGATTTCACCTTTACCCTTGCCCTTACCCGACAGTCCGCCAAAATTCAGCGAATCGGAAGAGAGTTGTATCTTAGGAGGAAAGGCTCGCTGTGCCTCTGTCATATCGGTAAAAGAGGGCAATAATACTGTAGAGATTGAAATCTCTTTCGCCGAAGAAACCCTATCGCCGGGGTATTCCCCCAAATAAATGGAAGTCTGGGTCAGCCCCATGCTGTATAACAAATGGGAATCGAGGGTGATTCGAACCACACCTGCATGCCCGGGAGACAGCATGGAAGGCGACACCTCTGCCTTTATGTAGTCGGGGAGGTGCATGGCGACAGGCTGCACAGTCTTCGATGAAGCATTCATGATATGAATCTCCAGCATCGGCATATCACCCTTGTTCACATTATCAAACTCGATGTTATTCATATCTGCTTTGATATTTCCCAACCGGAAAGGATAATCTCCCTCAAAAGCCGTTAGCTCTCCTACTACAATACCTTTGATAATGAGCTTCAACGGTTCGTCCGAGAGATTGTGATAAAGATACACAGCCTTCTCAAAACGTCCCATCTGCTTGGCATCATACGTCACATTGACAGTGAAATCATCATCGTCCCCAACAACAACCGGCGGGCATTCCACACTTACCGCACTGCTACTTGTTTCCGCACGGGTGAAATGCAGTTCACGGTACCATTTATTCTTTAGAGAGAACGATAGGGTGACGGGAGTTCGGTAGAGTACCTGCCCACAGTCGATAACATCGCTTTTTACGACAATCTTCTGTGCACTTACCGTCCATGCTATCAGCAACAAGAATAGCGAGAAAGTACTTCTTTTATCTAACTTCATCGTGATTCTTTATTTTACGTCGATGGAGATGGCCGCCGCACGTCCGCCATATTCAGGGGCATAAGCGCAACGGATGGTACAGGTACCGGTAGAATAGTTGCCTACACGGTCTACATAATACTCCGTCTCAATACGGTATTCACCCTTGGGCAAGATATTGAAATAGTAGTTCGTAGACACATCTTTAGGCGAACAATAGTAACCGTTTCGATAACCGCTCAACTGCTCGACCGGCTCTAAACAGGCGGCGCGCTTGTCGATAAGCTGCACAAAGTCGTAGTCTCTGTCGGCTTTGATAGTGATTCGTACCTTTACGCGGTCACCCACTTTCAGTTTCCTGCCGCCATTCATGACCTCCCGTACGACGGTCAGCCCCGAAGAAGCATTGTCTATGTTCTTCACGTCTTGACGGTACTGGGCATAGACAGCTCCCCACGATGTGCCATCCGACTGCTTCTGTATAGAGAGCGTACGCATGTCAGCACCCGTTTCAGTGGTCTTCACATAACCTAAGCCGGCCGATGCCTTGGGCATTTCCATCTTCTTATCGTCTAATAAGAATACGGGAGTCTTGCCTGCCGTAAGGACAGAAGTCCGACCATGGAGGAAAGCATACACGGCATTCACACTATTGATAGGCGTATCCCAGCTCTGTGTACGCTTCTCTTGCAAGAGCCATTTTTGCATTTCTTCTATGGTCTTCTTATCGTTGGGCGTGACAACTTTCAGGGCTTCTATGGCAGCTACCTGTGTCGGTATTCTGTAATCACACCATGAGTAGGCAGCTCTTCGTGTGTCATAATAGCGTCCCATCTCCTCTTTATACACGGTAAATTCCTTAATACTGCGCACATATTCCTGTGCCAAGGTCTGTCGTCCCGTACCATTGAAGATAATGGAAAGTATTGCCTTATTGTAAATACTGGTCTTTCGACTTTGCTTCTCAAGGTGACGCAGCAAATAGTCACAGGCTCTCTTTACATCGGCGGGCAACTTTCTGCCGTCAAGTGTAGCCGTATAGAGGAAATCCACACACAGCCCATCAATATAAGGAACGATACCTTTTGCTTCTTCTCTCTTCATCCGTTCCACCTGCTGAATGATAGCCTTGCCCATATAAACAAAGCCTTTATCCAACAGGGTGGCCGTTTCGGGACGAACACCGGTCATCTTGTTGAGGCGTACCAATATATTCATCACCTCCATGGTTATATAGGGACTGCCCTCCATACCATTCCACCAGCAGAATGAGCCGTCTATTCCTTGCAGACCTTCTAAGCGCTGATGGCAGACGAGAGGCGATGGTTGATGGTGTTTTCGTCGAAGAATGTCACGAGTTGCTGCTTATTAGCCGTCTCGTTATTGGCTACGTTCACCCACGGAGTCTCGTCTAAAAGCAGTTCTTTCAGCTCCTGATTCTTACTCAAATTGCTTACCAACGAGCTGTTTTCTCCCACTTCTCTACGCCATTGTTCGAGTGTTGCCTTGATTTGAGGCGAACTGTGGAGGATGTCGGAGGCAAGACTATGAGTATAATAAAGGGCAGCAAGGCTGATAGCGTTGTCGTCGTCTGCAGAAACGATGGAGGGCAACGCCTGTACCATCAACCATGAGGGGTTGTCCGTGTACTCCACGGTTAGCCGATTCGTCCGGTCGTTTACCGCAAACAGTTGCCGCAGGTCTATGTTCTTTGTACCGGCTGCATCCATGGTAAAGGGCAATGTGGTCGTTACCATCTCCTTATCGGGCAATACGGGCAGGTAGTGCTGTTCGCCGTCGGAATAGTCCTTACCTACAGCGGTGATGCGACAGATGAGCAACGGCTGCACACCATCGGGCTGATAATCGAATGATACGATACCGGTTTCTCCGGCTGCCACTTTGTATTTCACTGTCTTCTCATATACTTTCCGGTCGGTTTCGGGGTCAATCATTTCTATCTTGGCCTCGCCGCTTACGGCTGTTTCAGAGGTATTAAAAAGCCTTGCCACGATGTTGGCTTTATCTCCTGCACGAACAAAACGCGGGAGATTGGGCTGCACCATGACTGTTTTCTTGGCCACGACATCATCGGTGAGCATACCCGACTTCATCTCTGTATCGTGGGCAAGTCCCATGAAACGCCATGTGGTAATGCTTTCGGGTAAGGTGAATCTCAGCGCCACGCATCCATTAGTATCGGAAGTAAGGGTGGGATAAAAGAATGCGGTCTCGTTCAGATTCTCACGGAGTTGGGTCGTCTCCTTAGGCGAGACTTTCTCAGCTTCCACACTTTCCACATGGTCTCCTACCGCAGAATCAAAGACCTTTGCTTCTTCTACCACTTCCTTTTGTACATTGGCATCTTTACACATCATGACCGCGCGGGTCTTTACTTCCATTTCAGGTGCAAAGTCATACGCACCGCCCCAATCGTAGCCTATGGGTAGCCATTCATCGCTTAATAGAGAGAAGTCCAACATATCCTCTGACAGCAGCGTGTAGGCAGCAGATGCATCAAGGTAAGTCTGCCCGAAGCTATTGAACGCCCAGTAAGTAGAGATATAAGGACGATACATATAAGGCGAGAAATACCAGTTATGACTTGTGATGGCGTCTAAAGCTTTGTCGTAAAGCACTGCCATGACACGAGCTACAGCCGGTCTCCCTTTCGTATCGGTAACAGATAATGTCCACTCTTCTTTCTGCCCGGGGGTGAGACGGTTGCGGAAGGTTGCCCACTTCAGATGGAGTTTTTTGTCGGGATAAGGTTTCATGATATGTACGGCATGTTCGTAGAAACGACCTTCTTTCACATGGGCGAATGTAACCAAGATGCCCGAACCATATTCTTCCTTATACCGATATTCCAGGGTTTTCACCTCGTTGGAAAGGTCTATCGTGCCATGTTTAAGTACCTTGTTTCCGGACAGGATACTATATAATATATGTGTATCGGTATCCGACGAACCCACTTGCACATAGACGGGCTTGCCGTCTTTAGGAAATGCACTTGCCGTCTGATAGAACCAATCGTGTGTCTTCACGACCGGCATTTTGTCGGAAAGACTGAACAACACTATTTCCCGCTCAATGGTGTCATTGTCGCATACGGCGATAAGTTTGTGGATTCCGGACTTCAACTGTGCCACGAGTTTCCGTATCGGAATCTCTTCATTGGCCGGTGCAGTGTACTTCTCGGGCATACCGGAAATAGAATAATTCACGGTTCCGGCTATATCTTGTCCGGCCATATTCTTATAAGAGAACCATATGGTTTTCAGACTGTCTTTTTCAGACTGCCGCGGCAAATCACAATAGAATGCCGTGGGGTATGTGCTCAAAGGCAGCTTCATCTCCGCACTGTGCGTCTCTCCACCTCGGTCGGTCACCATTGCGTTTACCCGTATTTCATAATAGGAACGGTGCTTGGTACCCGCATTCTTGGGCAAGACCATCGGGATAACGAGACGGAAGTCTCCGTTGGCATCGGTTTCTATGGTATCTGTCAGCAGGGTGGCATTGGCATCGCTCCTGTCATGATACCACCACCAATAGGCCTGATTCCGCACAACGGTATAGCTGACCTTGGCTCCCTGTACGGGAACACCGGCATACGTGGCAGCATGCGCCTTGACAATAAGGGTATCGCCATCGTGGTATTTTTGATTGACCTCCGGCATTTTCACCTCGAAGGTGGGACGTTTGTATTCGTCTACCGTGAAAGAGACATTGCCTTGGCTCTCATCGTCGGAACTGACGGTGTAGTTTCCATTAAGGTGTCCTGTAGCAGGAAGCGTGAAATCCGCCGAGAAGCTACCGAATCTATCCGACGTTATTTGCCGCTGCTCTATGGTTTTTCTGTTGGCATCGTAGAGTGTGAGTTGCATTTCCCTTCCCGCTACTGCCTTGGTTTCCGTGCGATTGCGGGTAGTATAGACGATACCGCCTACATGTACGGTTTGCCCGGGACGATACACGGAACGGTCGGTATAGAGGTCGCTTTTGATGCGATCTGCCCCTCCTTCCGAGGAATAGAAATGGCTGAGATTATAAGTGAGCCGACTAAAGCGGTCGTCGGTCGTATAGGCAAATGCCTTGTCGGGCTTTTCGCCTGTAAAACGGTAAAAGGCTTCTCCGTGGGCATCAGTAGTCAGGGTATGCGTTGTGGCCGGTTTCCCCCGATGTTCGTTCCACATCAGACGTATCTTTGCCTGTGGTTTCGGCTGCCCCGTAGTGGCACTCACTACGGCAAAACGAAACTGATTGTCGGGTAGTTGTTCTGCTAAAAGACATACGTCACTCACGCGCAACAGCGAGCGTTCCGTACCCATACTCCGGACATTGGTGCTGAACTCCAGCAGATAGACTCCCGCGGGAAGCCCTTCAATCTGCATGCTGTCGGTCGTTTCTTGGTAATCGGGCAACCCGATGAAACGACGTGTCTGCGTCTGTTGTTCCATCGGAGAGATGAATTTACGCAAGCGCGCCAACTCTTTTTCATCATTGATATTACCTCGGTAATCGCCATCAATCGCAATACGCGACACACGCATGGTGATTTCCTGCACGTTGCGAACCTCGGAGAAGCGGATGTGGATGGGGCGATGAGGCAGGTTGACATCATGAATCACCGTGACAGACATCTTGGGATTTGTAAGTAGCTTCTGCTTGTTGCGCAACACATTCATACGAGGCCATGCACCCCATCTGCTGAGGGCATAGTTGATATACTGCATCCGTTCCTCCACGGTCACGTCTTCTGCATTTTCCATCAGTTCATAGCGTTCGATGGCCAATTCGCCTGCTACGCGAAGGTCTTTATAAGTGTCGATCAACGAATCTATGGTAATCAGGTTTTCGGACTTCTTCAACAGGGGCACCTCTTCGGGGCGATTGGTCGTAAACATGAACAATGCACAGAGGCAAGCCGCAGGGCGATTGTCATGGGATAGATAATAGTCGTGCAACACCTTGTAGTTTCCCACCTCGAACCCGATGATACTGAGCATGTCGTTGTTGAAGATTTTGCTGTCGTAGCCTTCAAGGATAATGGGCGTATAAGCCGAAGAACGCGCCTTGGCCAGCAGGTCGGGATGAGACAGGGCTAGGCTTTCATAGGCTTGGCTTCGGGCTTCGCGGTCGTCGCCGAGCAGCGTATTTCTCTCATAAATCTTACTGAGCACGGTCTGATATACGGCTGCCAGCACCGGATTTGTCTCTCTTACGGCCTTTTCACGTTGCTCCATCTGCTCCACTTCCCTACGGAGCGAGTCGGGCGCAATCTCCACCTTAAGGCCTATCGTTCTTATCTCGGCAGCCAAAAGTTGCCCGAACATTTTCTCTGCTTTGGCCTTCACAGCAATACGCTTGAGAATAGCGAGCTGTGCCTGTGGCAAATCCTTGTCGGAAGCGTCCTCATACTGCTTCCATAACGAGGAATAAGTGTCGGCATACAAAGCCGCAGGTAACAACAAGCATACGGCAATCAATGAGATAAGAAACTTCTTCATAACAGTAATTGAATTGATACGATGTGAGCACAAAGATAGGAAAAACCCGCGAAAAGAACAAGAGAAAACGAGCATAAGTAACACAACTTCACATTTTCCAACTTCCACGGGAAAGAGTACGGTCGCGGTCTGTCCGTAGAAAGATTGCCGACTTTGCCACATACAAACCGTATCTGTACCACGTACAAACGCCACCTGTACATGGTGCGAATGCCGACTTACGAATCATAACTTCCAGATCTCATTTTGTGCGAATCTCATTCTTTTTCCCTCCCGATGGTTATGAAGTTGTTACAAAAAGGGAACAGAAAGTAACAGACAGTAACCCTGTTTTTGATATGATGCAAACGTAAGGGGCAAAGTTTTCGGCCTTTTTCTTGTTCGTTTCATCATCTTTATGTATCTTTGCCGCGGTAAAAAGAAGTTGAAGTGTTAAATCCATCATTCAAGAACATAGCTACCTTATTATATATAGGTATTGAGAAGACGCAGAAAAAAGTGTGTTTTTCTGCATCTTTTAACGCTTTATATTTGCATACACCGGAAAAAAGTGTAACACACACACACACACACACACACACACACACATTCGCACCGTCGATCAGATAATACTTTAAACGCTTTTTCATACGCGCGCGCGAAGCGTGTCGTAACCCCTATAGGCAAAGGGCTCCAAGGAGTTCCCTTTGTTCGCTTTTTCGTGCCCGTTAGCAAAGCGTGGAAAGGCGAAAATCCTTCTAATTTTATTCTAACTTTTCACCCGTTTGCTGCGGGTAAAAAAGAGAGTTCATTATATATATTGATGTTTCATTTTAACAAAACCCAATCCAATGAAAAGAAAACTTTTACTATCATTGTTCATCCTTTGCTTGTTGCCCGCCACTAACGTTTGGGCACAAACAGGAACTTATACCGCCAATGGCGTGACGTGGAAGTATAAATTAGAAGGCTCGCCAAAGACAGCAACCATTACAGGTGAGGTGTTAGGGAGAACAGCCTTTTCGGGTGCACTCAACATTCCCGATGATATTGTGCACGGCGGAACTCATTATACGGTCACAAAAATAGGCCAATACGCCTTTCAAAGTTATGTTAATGCAACAGCGCTTAGTATTCCTGAGTCAGTAACAACTATTGAGAAACGCGCATTTTATGGTTTGTCAAAAGCTGAAGGAGTATTATCATTACCTAATGTTACGATGATTGAGGATTACGCTTTTTATACATGTTGGAAATTGACAAGCCTATCGTTACCGAAAGTAACTATAATAGGAGAGAAAGCATTTGGTTTTTGTCGAAGATTGACGGGTTCGTTGATACTTCCCGAAGTCCTTTCAGTAGGGGAAGAAGCTTTTCGTGGATGTTCTGGTTTTAATGGCTCTATAGAAATGCCCAAAGTAACAACGATAGGACCTCAAGCATTTTATAGTTGTGAAAACGTGACAGGGCATTTACTTCTCCCCAATGTTACAACAATAGAACATGGAGCATTTGAGAATTGTAAAAAACTAACACAATTATCGATACCAAAAATTATAAGGCTGGGACATTCATGCTTTGAAGAATGTCGATTTACAGGCGTATTGTCACTTCCGGCATCTTTAAAAGAAATTGCAAGTCGAGTATTTTATAACGCCGAATTCACTGCTATTATTTTTGCTTCCGGAACAGTTTTGACAAAATGTGGAGGCTTTTCCTTTAATAATAAAGATTTGTCTTATATTGATATGAGAGGGGTTACCTTCCCTGCAGGCACAGATCTCGGGCGATATGGTGGAGTTTTTAATGGCGTTTTACAAAAAACAATCTGCTATGTATCTGCTTCAGCTCCTCCTGTAATGATGGGTCCAGGGCCTTCTGGGACTTCCTATTCCCAGAAACTAAATATCGTGAGAGGAAATGTCTGCGATTCACTTGTAATTTACGATTATACAACTTGGCTTTTTAATGACATTAAGACGAATTATCCAATTAAATACCCATTTACGGCCATAAAAGCCACTTATAACAGGGTGTTGAGTGGTGTAACTTGTAAAACACTTTATTTACCCTATCCTGCTACATTGCCCGACGGTATGCGCGCTTATACATTGGAAGCAAAGACTACGCATTTAGGGATCACGCATTTCCGTTTTACCTCTGTAGGTGACGGTGGCACACAACTTCAAGCCAATAAACCCTATTTGATAAGGATTACTGATGGCTCGCCAAGCAAACAGTTTGGAACCGACGTAAACGTGCAGGTGCCCGTCACGCCGCCCATCGCTTCTACCGAAGTGCAAGATACGAATGGCCAAGGCTTCTATTTTGGCGGGACTACCGAGAATATCGACAATGCCACGGCAGCGGGTATGAAAGCCTACAACTTGATTGACAACCAGTGGCGACCTATCCGTACTGATAACACCAATGGACGAATATTCCCAATGCGTGCTTATATCCGCACCACTGGGGCTGCACCTGCCAAGGGCTTTGCCATTGTGCTCGACGATGAAGACACACCGACGGGTATCGACGACGCTGTTGCAGAAGATGCGGTGGAGCAAGGCAACAGCCCCATCTATACGCTCGACGGCAAACTGATGGGTACGAACATCGATGCCCTGCCGAGTGGCGAAATATACATCAAGAACGGCAAGAAGTTTTATAAATTCTAACCCCTGAAAACAATGAGAGTAAAAGAAATCTATAGCGCACCGCGGATTCATGTTATCCCGATGCAGACGGAAAACCTGTTGGAAACCATCTCGCTGCCCGTAAACAACAACTCGTCCGACGGTGGCGGCGATGCCAAAGGCGGCTCCTTTGATGAAGACGACGAAGCGCACGGGCAGAGTATGGCCGGCTACGAACCGTGGCAGGAGTAGAAAAGGCAACAATTTATGAACACCCTATTATATTAACCTTTAAAACGTATTAGAATTATGGCAATTTTTTACAACGTGGTGCAGCGGAAGAATCCTTCCAAACCCACAGACCCGATGCAGTGGTACATCGTGCTGCGACGTGTAGAACAGACAGACGAAGAAGATGTGGCTATCGAAATAGCCGATGAAACGACGCTCAACCCGCATGAGGCGCGTATGTCGATTGAACAGATGAAGAAAGTGCTGATTCGCAACCTGCTCAACGGTCACAGCGTGCGGTTGGGTAGCTGGGGTTCGTTTCATCTCACCATCTCGAGCAAGCCCTCGGCTACGGAAAAAGAAGCCGACGCCAGCAAGGTGACGAAAATCAACATCCGTTTCACGCCGGGCAAGGAACTCAAAGAGGCCATCGCCAAAGCACAGTTGCGCAATGTGAAGACGATGGCAGAAAAGAATAAGAAGGAGAAACCGTAAAAAGGGGGAAGAGCGCATCAAAGAAAATGCTCATACAAGTGTTGAGGGGTACGCGTCGAAATGGCGCGTACCCCTTTGTTTTGTCTGTGCGTGGGAATGCCCTTAGATTGATAAGAAAGATTCAATACAGACAAGATGCCGGCAAGCGAATAAAAGATGACATGATAGATGAGCAGACTAACGACCGATTCGGGGTTACGTCTACCACAATGCAATCTTCCCGGCTACACCTAAATCAAGAGTGGCTGTAGCGATGCCCAAGGCACGGAATACCCGCGTCATGGTAGGGAGCGTAATAACGCTCTTCCCCTTTTCCATTTTGCAGATTTGTGCTCTCTGCACACCGATGCGTTCTCCTAATTCCTCTTGCGTAAGGTTTTGTGCTTGGCGAGCCTTACGAATGGCCTCTCCTACATAAAACGAACTGATATTTTCTTTCAGCTGTTTCTCCATTGCATCACGCTTGTAAGTACCTTTTTTCCCCCATACTTCATCGATTACTTCAGAGAGCGGGGTTAAGTTCATTCGTGTCATATTCTATTTCTGTTTTAATCTAAAATACTGCTTTCTCATTTCTTCAGCCTTGGCTATTTCCTTAGCCGGTGTCTTTTGAGTTTTCTTTACAATGCCATGTGTGGCAATAATCCATGTCTCTGTCTCGGTATCCCAAAAGGAAAACAACCGATAACAATTACCATTGAACAATGTGCGAAATTCCCAGATGTCAGTGTTCCCCAACTTCTTGAAAATTTCTTTGTCCATCACTCCTTGTTCTATCTTTAGATAGTTATAGGTTATCTTTTCTTGTACTTTTAATGGTAGTGAACGAAGAAAAGCCAAAGCCTCCTCCATGAATACTACCTTTATTTTATATCGGGGCATAGATAATGACTGATTGACAGCAGCAAAGATACGATTTTGTTTCCAAATAACACAACAAACAAGGCCTTTAATTCTGTAACATGCTTTTTTTACTTTCCACACACTCGTCATTTATAATAAGGAATCCATCGTCTTCAAACGTTATATTTAAGTTATTAAGAAAACAGGAAGAGAACAGTGGGTAAGAGACGAAAAGTTGATAAATAGGGCGCGTGGGAATGCCCTGTTTATCGGCATTCCGAAAGGGTGAAAAAAAGTTGGGCAACTCATTGTGAAAAGTTGGGCAACTCGTTGGAAAAAGTTGGCCAACTATTTGCGCAAAGTTGGCCAACTTTTCATGCAGAGTCGGCCAACTATTTTCAGACAGTTGGGCAAGTATGAACAGACAGTTGAGCAACTGCCGTTTTGAAGCATCGCAAACATAGCTTTTCTGTCTGCCTCAAGGTAATAACAGGATGCGTGCTAAGCGATGGACAGAAAGGCATCATCCTGCTTTTCCATGAACGAATACCTTTTGTTCTGTTATCTTTTTCGTATCTTTGCATCCGTACATACCCTTTATACATGAACCATCATGAAGAAATACTGTCTGAATCTGACTGTTTCTTCCTCGAAACAGCTCAATGAGCGATACGTATTGCTGAAACTCACCCATGAGCGACCACTTCCCGACATGATGCCCGGGCAATTCGTCGAAGTGAAAGTAGACGGTTCGCCCCATACTTACTTGCGAAGACCTATCTCCATCAACTTCTTCGACAGAGAGAACAACGAACTATGGCTATTGATTGCCATCGTGGGTGAGGGCACGAAACAGCTGTCTTTGCTGCAAACGGGCGACCTGCTGAATTGCGTTTTCCCCCTCGGACGAGGGTTTACGTTGCCGTCCGCTCCGCAAGAACGCATTCTGCTTGTCGGCGGAGGTGTAGGGGTGGCACCTTTGCTCTATTTAGGGCATGTTATCAGGCAAAGCGGCGGTATGCCTACATTCCTGCTCGGTGCACGTTCCGCGACCGCTATTTTGGAACGGGAACTGTTTGAGCAAACCGGCCGACTCTATCTGACAACCGAAGACGGCACTGCCGGTGAACGCGGATTTGTGACCCAACATTCCATCCTTGCTAAGGAACGTTTCCATCGTATCGTCACTTGCGGCCCTACACCGATGATGAAAGCCGTAGCCCGATATGCCAAAGCAGAAGGCATCTGCTGCGAAGTATCATTGGAAAACATGATGGCATGCGGCATCGGCGCTTGTCTTTGCTGCGTGGAAAAGACCGTAAAGGGTCACGTATGCGTATGTACGGAAGGACCGGTGTTTAACTCAAACGATTTGCTATGGCAGCTTTAAATGTGAAATTAGGCATGCTGGAACTGAAGAATCCTGTCATGACAGCTTCCGGAACCTTTGGCTACGGGCTGGAGTTTGCCGACTTCTTGCCGCTCGAAGCTCTCGGCGGTATCGTCGTAAAAGGAACGACATTGCATCCGCGGCAAGGCAACGACTATCCCAGAATGGCCGAAACGCCTTCAGGCATGTTGAATTGTGTGGGTTTGCAGAATAAGGGCGTAGATTATTTCTGCCGCGAGATATACCCCCGAATCAAAGACATCGATACGAATATGATTGTGAACGTAAGCGGTTCTTCGCCCGAAACCTATGCTGAATGCGCAGCGCGTATCGACGAATTAGACCGTATTCCCGCTATAGAACTCAACATATCGTGTCCCAATGTCAGTGATGGTGGTATGGCTTTCGGCGTTACTTGCAGCGGGGCGGCAAGCGTTGTGGCGGCCGTGCGCAAGGTTTATCACAAAGCACTCATTGTAAAGCTCTCCCCCAATGTGACGGACATAGCCCAGATTGCCCGTGTCTGCGAGGACGAAGGGGCAGATTGCGTATCGCTCATCAATACGTTGATGGGCATGGCCATCGACATAGAACGTCGGCGGCCGTTGCTAAGCATCGGTACGGGAGGACTTAGCGGCCCTGCCATTAAACCCGTTGCGCTGCGTATGGTCTGGCAAGTGGCACGTGCGGTAAGCATCCCCGTGATAGGGATGGGCGGCATTTCTACAGCTCATGACGCAGTGGAATTCTTGATGGCCGGTGCTTCGGCCGTTCAGATAGGTGCCGCCAACTTCATCGACCCCACTGTAACGTTGAAAGTAATCGATGGTCTCAATACATGGTTAGATGCCCATCACTGCACTTCGGTCTATGACGTGATAGGAACGTTGGAGACATAACGAATGATGATGACACAAGCAGGAATACAAAAAATGAGAGCGATTTAAGCAATCGCTCTCAACCAACACAAAAACTAAACTAGACTTAACTAAGTTTAAACCGGATTTTCACAAACCCGAAAAATCTGTCGCAAAGATACGACAAAACTTCTACAAACACAAAGCATTTAATAATTTTTCACTAAAATAATTGTCTCTTATCATGATAAATCTACTTTACAATGAGGTAAGTCATAAACAAGTGGAAACCAACCCTATATGAAGTGAAATGAAAAAGCTATGCTTTGACCACCTAAAAGTTATCCTTTCAGACGATGGAAGCATAGCTTTAACAGCCTGAAAGCTATCCTTTTAGAAAACGAACGCATATGCCTGTTGTCGGGATATCTGCCAAGAGAGAGGCAGACATCCATCCTTGAATGTGTTAAGACTGTATGAAAGTGTGCGGGAGGTGTCAGCTGTTGTCGCGTTCCCGGATGATAAACACCGCCATCGAACCGAGCAACAGCAATGCGCCGGCAACCATCATCATGTGGCTCTGCACAGCCCCCACCATACCGAAGATGATACCGCCGAGTGCAGCCGCTATGATTTGGGGTATGCAAATCGTACCGTTGAACAGCCCCAAGTACACGCCCATGTGGCCTTTCCCTTCCAAAGCATTGGTGACAATGGCAAAGGGCATGGCCAGCATGGCCGCCCACGCACAACCAATCAGGATGAAAGGAACGAACATGAGGTATTGATTGTGCACATAGTGGACAAGTATAAAGCCGATGCCACCTAAGACAAGGCTGACCGAATAGGCCATTTTGCGGTTAGAAATCTGTGGCAACACGATAGCCCATACTACGCTTCCGATGGCTTGCACGGCAAAGAGGATACCCACCCAGTTACCGGCTTCCTGATAGGCAGCAGAGGTAACATCGGTCGTTCCCCAGACGGTATCGGCTACGGAGCCGGTGGTGTAAGTCCACATATACATGAACGCAGCCCAGCAAAAGAACTGTACCAGCCCTACAGACCAGAATGCACGGGGTGCATCTCTTAGCAGTGCCACGATATTTACTTTCTCTTTGTCCAGCGCAGTGGCAAGTCCGTGGTACTCGGCATACTCTTTTGGCGGCATTTCCTTCACCTTCACCGTAGTATATATGACACAGAGAATGAGGATAAACGCACCGATATAGAAGCTGAAAATCACGCTGTCGGGCACCGTTCCCTTAGGAGCCTCATTGCTGATGCCCAATGCTGCAAAGAAGTAAGGAAAGACAAATCCGGCTACCGAGCCTGCATTGCACAGAAAACTCTGTACGGAATAAGCCAACGCCTTTTGTTTCTCGTTCACCATATCACCAACCAACATCTTGAAAGGCTGCATCGCCATGTTGATACTTGTATCGAGAAACATGAGTGAAATCAGACCGAAAACCATCGCGGTAGACACGGCCATGCCGAATGAACCTGCATTGGGGAGCAGACACATGACAAGTACAGCCACAGCAGCACCTACAAACAAATAGGGAATACGTCGGCCAAAGCGGCACCAAGTCTTATCGCTGAGTGTTCCGACGATAGGTTGGACGATAATACCCATGAGGGGCGGCAGAATCCAGAAGTAGCTCAGGGAGTGCGGGTCGGCACCCAATGTGGCGAAGATTCTCGATATATTGGCGCTTTGCAGTGCATAAGCAATCTGTACTCCGAAAAATCCGAAACTCAGATTCCACAGTTTCCAGAAACTTAAATCAGGTTTTGTCTTCATTTATTGAATTGTTTAGTTAGTTTTCTTCATTGTAAACGGGTGCTTCCTTTCTGTTTGTGCGGCTGTACCTACCTTGTGGTTCCTCTAAGGACAAGCCGCGTTCTGACTACCCGTTTCTCCACTTTGTCATTAGGCAGGGTGCCTTCCACCTTGCCGATAAGTATGTCGGCAGCCTCTTCTCCTACACGTGTGCCTCGCTGTTCAATAGTCGTGAGCATGGGGTCGCTGGCCTTTGCATAGCCATCGTTGGTGAAACCGCAGATGGAAATGTCTTCGGGTACGCGCAGTCCCATACGCTTTGCCGTGTGAAGAATGCCTATCGCAGTATCGTCGTTGATAGCAAAGAAGCCGTCGGGAGGGTTGTCCATCGTGAGAATATCAGGTGTAATAGCCTCTGCATCAGCCCTGTTGTCGCATAAGCGAACAAGCGTTTCCTCCACATTTATGCCGTGTTTGAGCAGCGCATCCTTATATCCATTGAATCGGTTTTTGGCAATTTCCAATCGCATAGACGTGTTGTAAAAGGCAATGCGCTTACATCCCGTTTCAATCAAATGGGTGACTGCTGCGAATGCCCCTGCATAATCGTCTACCACAACACGGCTTGCATTGATGCCGGTGCTGATGCGGTCGTAGAAAACCACAGGCATACCTTTGTCCAAAAGGCGTTGAAAATGGTCGTATTTCATGGTGTCCTTAGCCTGCGACACGATAACTCCGCACACTTTGTTTTCATAAAACGACCGACAAATCTTCACCTCCCGTTCGTATTTTTCATTGCTTTGGGCGACCATAATGCGGTATCCGCGCGCAGAGGCCTCCTCTTCTATGCCGCTAAGAATACTGGAAAAATAGAAATGAGTGAACTGGGGAATGATGACACCAATCATCTTGATAGGCTCGATACGACTACGCCTGAGCGATTCGGCTATGATATTGGGAGAAAAATGGTGCTCGTTGGCATACTGCTGGATAAGTTCTCTGCGCTCGAGACTTATCTTCGGGCTGTTTTTTAAGGCACGGGAAACGGTTGCGACAGATACGTTTAACTCTCTCGCAATATCTTTCATTGTGATAGGTGCATTATCTCTCACGGTTTTTCATTTAAGTAAGGGCAAAGTTATGCAAATGCTCCGAACAGTTGATATATACCTATTATAATAAAGAAAAAAATAGTATGCAAACGTTTGCATAAAATGTTTTATCCTTTTAACTCAAAAAGTGCAAAAGAGTGTTGCATAAGGGCTACTTTTGTAACAAATAGCGAGAGAGTAAAGCTATTAGCCTAAACAAATAATAACAACAAATAAAGTTAACTTTAAAAGAAGAGAATGATGAAGCAGGTAAAATTCAAAATTCCTGTTAGGGTCATAGTCCTGCTCTGCGGACTATTCCTATCGGTTGGTGCCTTTGCACAGCAGATTACTGTCAATGGCCATGTTAAGGATGCAACCGGCGAGCCCATCATTGGTGCAACCGTTCGCATAGCCGGACAAGATGGTGGTACCATTACGGACTTCGACGGTAACTTCACGCTCAAAGCCAAACAGGGAGCAACGATTCAGGTCTCCTTTATCGGCTACCGGACAATAAGCATCAGTGCGTCGGCCTCTGTCGTTGTGACACTGGAAGAGGACTCCAAAACACTGAATGACGTAGTGGTTATCGGTTACGGAGCCGTGAAAAAGAGCGATTTAACCGGTTCTGTCGCCGCATTGAGACCAGACGGTAAAAACAAAGGTGTAGTCGTGAATCCGCAAGACCTTATCCAAGGAAAGATTGCGGGCGTAAATATCACGTCTAACGACGGTGCTCCGGGCAGCGGTGCACAGATAAGAATACGCGGCGGTTCGTCACTGAATGCCAGCAACGACCCGTTGATTGTGATTGACGGAGTGGCTATGGACAATGAGGGAGTTAAGGGTTTGAGCAACCCTCTCTCAATGATTAACCCGCAGGACATCGAGTCGTTCAACGTATTGAAAGACGCTTCGGCTACAGCTATCTATGGTTCGCGTGGTTCAAACGGTGTTATCATTATCACCACAAAGAAGGGTCGGAAAGGTCAAGCACCTACTGTCTCCTATGCCGGCAGTGCTACCGTGAGCATGAAGAAGAAGACGCTCGACGTGATGACAGGCGATGAATTCCGCGCTTTCATCAAGAATATATGGGGAACCAGCAGCGATGCTTACCGTGCATTAGGTACGGCAAACACCGATTGGCAAGATGAAATTTACAGAACAGCCATCAGCCATGACCACAACGTTACGCTTTCAGGTGCATGGAAGACCCTCCCCTACCGCGTATCCGTGGGCTATACCGGACAAGAAGGTATTCTGAAGACATCCGATTTCCAACGTATAACGGCTGCCGTCAGTCTTAATCCGTCGTTATTAAACGACCACCTCACTATGAATCTCAATGCCAAAGGCATGTATGCAAAGAGCATTTATGCCGACGGAGAAGCCATCAGCGCAGCTTTCCGTATGGACCCCACGCAGAGTCCGTATGCCTATACGTCGCCGTTTCACAGGACTTTCCTGACCGATTCGCATGGCGTAGACCGGTCGGCAGAGACATTGAAGAACTTCGGAGGATACTTTGAATGGCCAATGGCCGCCGCCTATGGCGATGATTCATGGCCTTATACCTATAACAACTTGGCCACCAAAAACCCGCTCGCTATCCTTAACGAGCGTCATGAGGAAGGCCATAGCCGCTCATTCATCGGCAGTGCCGACATGGATTATAAGGTGCATGGTTTTGAAGACCTGCGTTTGCACATGACATTGGGTGCAGACATCTCTCAAGGACGGCAATACAGAGATGCCAACCCCGCCTCTCCACAGTATATTTACTATGGTACACATGGTTCGGAGGAGATACTGAAGCGCAACCTCTCTTTGAGTGCATATGCTCAATACTTCAAGGATTTCGATACCAATCATCACTTCGACATCATGGGAGGTTACGAATGGCAACATTTCTGGCGTTCGGAACACAATGACTACATCGGTTATTACCCGATGACGAACAATGACCCCAACCTCAGAGGAAAGGAACGTGAGCATACCCCCTATCGCTTCAAGACAGAAAGTTTCCTCGTTTCGTTCTTCGGACGTGCCAACTATACCCTTATGAACCGCTATTTCCTCACTGCAACAGTACGTCATGACGGTTCGTCACGCTTCAAAGAACACTGGTCTACCTTCCCCTCTTTCGCTTTCGCATGGAAGATAAAGGACGAGAATGAGTTCAAAAAAATCAATTGGCTCTCTGATTTGAAACTAAGATTGGGCTGGGGTATGACCGGACAACAAGACCTGAAGAAGAATGATTACGCATGGATTCCTACCTACTCCATCAGCACCGGTACCAATGGTTTCTATCCTCTTCTGGGCACAGGTATACTGTATCGCCCCAACAACTTCAACACTTTGCTGAAGTGGGAGACCACTACTACCTATAACATCGGCCTCGACTGGGGAATCTTAGACCAGCGACTGACCGGAAGCATCGACTGGTATTACCGTAAGACGACCGACTTGCTGAACTATGCCCCTGTGCGTGCGCTGTCGGGTTACAAAAACCAAGACTGGCAAAACATCGGTAAACTGTCTAACAGCGGTGTGGAAACGACCCTTAGCTGGAAAGTAGTGAGGTCTAAAGATTTCTATTGGACGTTGGATTATAACTTCACCTACAACCATAATAATATCAAAGACCTCAACGGTGTATCGCAAGACGGGAAACCGGTACCTAACACCGACATTAAGATAGGTACCGACCGATACCTACAATACAACCAAGTGGGCTACGCTATGAACTCTTTCTACGTGTACCAACAGGTGTATGATAAAAACGGAAAGCCATTGGAGGGTGTCGTAGTAGACCGCAACGGCGATGGTGTGATTACCCCCGAAGACCGCTATTTCTATAAGAGCCCGCTTGCACCCATTACCATGGGACTTGCCTCTCGTATGGAATATAAAAATTGGGACTTAGGTTTTGCCCTGCGTGCCAACATCGGTAACTACGTATTCGATAACATTTCATCGGGTCAGGCCAACTTGGACAAAAACTCAGTGTGGGCTCCGACGAGCTTCCTCTCTAACCGTCCGACATCCGTTTTGGCCAATAATTGGCAGACAAATAACGTTACATCGCAATTGTCGGACTACTATGTGCACAATGCCTCTTTCTTAAAATGCGATAATATCACATTGGGCTACAGCTTCTCAGACTGGTTCAAGGGAAGCGGAAGCCGCGGACTGAGCGGCCGTATCTACGGAACAGTAGCCAACGTGTTTACCATTACTAAGTATAAAGGCATCGATCCGGAAATCAAAAACGGATTTGACGACCAAATATACCCGCGTCCTATTTCTTTCATCGTGGGCATGAATCTTAACTTTTAATCACTTAATACAGAAAAGTCATGAAACTATATATAAAGAATATCATTCCGGTTGCAGCCCTATCGCTTACCTTAGGAATGACATCTTGTGTGGGTGATTTGGACGTAAAGCCCATTGACCCGAACTTGACAACCAACTTATACGTGGAAGGACTGTTCAATAAATGCTACGCTACCATGGCACTGGCCGGAAACGGAGGCCCTGATGGCGACTGCGATATTGATGGTATAGACGGCGGAACCTCCGGTTTTGTTCGTCAGATGTGGAACGCCAACGAACTGACCACCGACGAAGCAGTCTGTGCGTGGGGAGATGACGGTATTGCACAATTCTGCCATAATACTTACGACTCTTCCCATCCTATGTTGGCCGGCTATTATGCCCGCCTTACAACAAGTATCACCTATTGTAACCAATACCTCAACGAAGCAGAGAGTTACGATGCTACGATGACCGCCGAGGTACGTTTCCTTCGCGCCCTCGACTACTATCTGCTGATGGATGCCTTTGGCAATATTCCTTTCTCAACCACTGTTTCCAAGCCTGTACGTTACACACGGCAGGAGGCCTACAACTTTATTGAGAAAGAATTGTTAGAGATTGAGCCCTCTCTCTCTGCCGCACAGCCGAAGAAGTCTACAGACAGCGGCTACGGAAGGGTGGACAAAGCTGCCGCTTGGTTGCTCCTTTCACGCCTTTATCTCAATGCAGAGGTCTATACCGGAACAGCCCAATGGGCGAAGGCCGCCGAGTATGCAAAGAAAGTAATGGATTCTTCTTACCGTCTGAACACCACAACAATAGGCGGATGGAGTGCTTATCAGATGCTATTCATGGGAGACAACGGAGAAACGGATGCTGCATACGAAGCCATTCTGCCGCTGCTCCAAGACGGTTTGAAAACAGCCAGCTACGGTACATCTCTTTATCTGATGGGCTCAACGTTTGATGGCGATGTACATGCCAATAAGAACGAACCGACCAAAACCAACGGTACCGACCAGACATGGGGTGGTAATCGCGCTCTTCCCAACCTCGTGGCAAAGTTCTTCCCCTCGAATAACGCGCCGCAAGTGGCATGCTATGACATGACCGACGAGGCCGGTGATGACCGTGCACTTTTCGATGGAAAGGGGCGTACCTTAAATGTTGATGAATTGGAAACATTCAAGAAAGGATATGCAGTTGCCAAATTTACCAACTTCAAGACAGACGGCAGCGTGGGACATGATGCCAAACATCCTGATACTGATTTCTTCTTCTTCCGCAAAGCAGAGGCCTATCTTGCATATGCAGAAGCTACAGCCCGTCAAAACGGTGGTTCTGCTACGACCGAAGGTGTGGCTGCTATCAACGATCTGCGTGCTCGCGCCCATGCATCGCAGCACACAGGTTACTCGCTGAATGATATTCTCGACGAATGGAGCCGCGAGTTCTACTTTGAGGGGCGCCGCCGTACAGACCTGATACGTTTCGGTAAATTTGGCGGAGACAATAACTACAATTGGCAATGGAAGGGCGGCACATACAATGGACGTAACTTCTCGGCAAACAAGAATATATTTGCCATCCCCTCAAATCAGGTAAACGACGTCATTAAACAAAACCCCGGATATTGATATCACATCCAAACCGAACATTTGGAGAACAAAAAAGAACATTTTAAAACGAATATCTAATGAAAAAGATCATAAAGTCGGCATTGTTTCTCCTGTGCAGCGTGTGCATACTCACTGCCTGCGAGGACGACAACGACTCAAATCCCGTACTGAGAACGCCGGACTCGTTCGTCATGAACACGCCGTCGTATGCCACTTCCGTGGTTGATTTGAAATCCTCTACGGCACTCAATTTCTCGTGGCAATATCCCGATTACGGCTTCCCCGTGTCGGTCAATTACCAATTGCAGCTCTCCGTTAATGGAAAATTCGATAAGGCTTTTAATCCCAATTTGAAAGCCAGCGACCAATCGGTAGACTTCATTACGACCGATGCTGTTTATCAAGAAACCAAAGGTGCTTTAACCGGCGAAGCCTTCGCAACGGCCTTGCAGAAGATTGCCCTTTATCAAGAAAGCAACGTTCCCGCAACGCAGAAAGTCTATGTAAGAGCCTTTGCAACGGTAAAGGGAGATACCGTTTACTCCAATCCCATTACCATTATTGTGGCACCTTACTACGTTGAACTGAAAGATGCACCTGTAGAAATATGGTATCTCATCGGAGGATGCATCGGAAACGGCTCTTGGACAAACAGTAAAGCAAGCATCGGAGTTGGCATGATACCACTCTCTCCCATCGAAGGGCAGGAATACGACCGCAAGACCGGTAAGGGCAAAATCGGCTACAAAGGCTATTTCCCTGCCAATGCCTCGTTTAAGATTCTTGAGAAAGTGGGCAATTGGGACTACGGTATGTGTGGAGACGGTACTGACAAGGGTACGACATACAGAAGTGGAGGTAGCGATCCCGGCAACATTTCAATAACCGAGGCCGGATATTACTACATCGAACTCGATACCAAAGCCCACACTTGTACCATCAAGAAGATTGACGACCCGAGCAGCATCACTGTTTTCACAACCTTCAACCTGCCCGGCGATTACAACAGTTGGAACGAAACATCGCCTATGACAGCCGTAGAAACCTACGCCGGAGCCATCAATCACAACTGGACGGCTACGGTGACCATCACCGCAAAGGGAGGTGTTAAATTCAAGAGCGGCACCTCTGCCTACGGCGGAACTGTCTTCCCATCGGGCGTTGCCGGAACAACTCAGGTCAGCAAAATACCTGTTGAACCCGGTACGTATGTGGTAGTATTCAATGACATCACAGGTGGATATACTTTTGTAGAACAATAAAAACAGTACGGACGGGAGTTCGCTCCCGCCCGTACATAAAGAATCATAACACATGAAGAAGATATTCTATACAATAGGAATAGCGATGCTCTTCGCAAGTTGTTCCGACAGTTATACGGATTGGGCTACCCCGCACAGCTCGCAGTCAGAGACAACCGTCACGGTGAGCTTCTCTGCGGCACAGGCAGCCAACATTGATTATGCCACCTACACAGCCGACTCGGTGCAGCTCTTTGTGCCTACGGTGTCGAGTACTGCATCCAAGACCGTCACGACTTACCGTGCATGCCTCTACAATGCAGACAAGTCCGACAGTCTCACTGTGTCTACCGATGCTAACGGCAAGATTACAACGGCCGAACTCAAAACCATCGTCGAGAAACTATATGGCAAACGCCCTGTAGAACACGCCATTCCCGTTAATGCTACCGCTCTTACCGTGATAGACGGGCAGAGTCTTAAGAATATGGCGGCTACGCAACTCAGCGTCAAGCTCAAAGCTCCTTTTATTGACACAGCATATTACCTGACAGGCGACATCGCCGAGGGATGGGACAAAGCCCATACCTTGAAGTTCGCCCACAGCGGTGCTGATGTGTACGATGACCCTGTGTTCACCCTGTATTTCACCACCACTGCGGCCGATAAATACTGGAAAATTATCCCTGCTACCAACTACAACGGCAACTTCTGGGCGGAAGGCGAGAAGGGTGTACTCGGCACAGCTGTAAACGGTGATGCTGCGCTTACAGGTCAGCTCACCACCTCTTCTCCGCAAGCAGGAAAAGTGGCAACTGCCGGTTTATACCAGTTGAAACTCAACATGCTGGAATATTCCTACACTTTCACACCTCTTACGCTGGGACTTATAGGAGGTGCTACACCCACGGGATGGGATTCCGATACCGACTTCACCTATAATGCTACCGATAAATGCTACGAGATAAGCAGCATTACGCTCACCAACGGCGAAATAAAAGTACGCGCCAATGATGCATGGGAACACGATTGGGGCGGCACTTTGACCAATATGACCTACAAAGGAGGCAACATTACCGTAACGGCCGGCACGTATAAGGTGCAGTTCTTCCTCAATGCCGACGGTACCGGGCGTATGGTATTGACACCGTAATGGATTGTCGAGCACATACGACGATAACCGTTTCAAAACCACTGCGGGCAGGATTCTTTTCTGTCCGCAGTTCTCTTTTTTATATATACCGAGTAACCTAACAGAAATTAGGCTGTGAGATTTGTCCGTATCGGGAAAAATCCTTATCTTTGCAAACACAATACAAAGGTCTCTTAGCTTAGTTGAATAGAGCGTCAGATTCCGGTTCTGAAGGTCATGGGTTTGAGTCCCATAGAGACCACTCCAGTGAAGTTCCTATATATAATAAGGTGGGAACTTTCACGAATAAACAGGAAATAATATGAATATTACAGAGAGATTTCTGAATTATACCAAGTTTGACACGCAGTCGGACGACCGTTCCGAGACCATTCCAAGTACTTCCAAACAACTTATTTTCGCACAATACCTTAAAGAAGAATTAGTGCGCGAGGGGCTTTCGGATGTGGAAATGGACGATAAGGGTTATATTTACGCCACACTGCGTTCGAACATGAAAAAGGAAGTACCAACCATCGGCTTTATTTCCCACTACGATACAAGCCCCGATTGCAGCGGAGCCAATATCCATCCACGCATCGTGCAGCAATATGATGGAAGAGACATCGTGTTATCGGAAGGCATCATTTCTTCGCCGAAGAAGTTTCCGGAGCTGTTGAATCATGTAGGTGAAGACCTTATCGTGACAGACGGACATACGTTGTTAGGTGCCGACGACAAAGCAGGAATAGCCGAAATTGTGCAAGCAATGTGCTGGCTGCGCGACCATGATGAAATCAAACATGGCGACATTCGTGTGGGATTCAACCCCGATGAGGAAATTGGAAAAGGCGCACATCATTTCGATGTGAAGAAGTTTGCTTGCGAATGGGCTTATACGATAGACGGCAGCGATTTAGGAGAATTAGAGTTCGAGAACTTCAATGCTGCCGGTGCAAAGGTAAACATCGTAGGCGTAAGTGTGCATCCGGGCTATGCCAAAGGCAAAATGATTAATGCAAACAGGCTGGCTGCCGAGTTCCAGCATCTGATTCCTGAAGACGAGACACCCGAAGCGACCGAAGATTATCAAGGTTTTTATCATCTTACGGGCGTTGAAAGCAATACGGAACATGCGTCGCTTTCATATATCATACGCGACCACGACCGTCAGAAGTTCGAGACACGCAAGGACTTTATGAAGCAATGCGCCAACGTCTTGAACGAGAAATACGGCGAAGGCACCTGCGAGGTCGAAGTGACCGACCAATACTACAACATGAAAGAGAAGATAGACCCCAATATGCACGTAATAGACTTGGTGTTGAAAGCCATGCAAGCGTGTGACATCGCACCAAGAGTGAAGCCCATCCGAGGCGGAACAGACGGTGCCCAGCTAAGCTATAAAGGTCTGCCGTGTCCCAATATCTTTGCCGGAGGCGTGAACTTCCATGGTCCCTACGAATTCGTTTCCATACAAGTCATGGAGAAAGCGATGCAGGTCATTGTCAAGATTTGCGAGCTGACGGCCGAGTACAACGACTGATAACCCTATTACCCCCACGCATCCCTATAATACTTTCATCGGCCGATGAAGCGTTATAGGGATGCGTTTTTATTAAAAGGAGAAACCATTATGTCCGGACTTCCCGAGCTGATAAAAGACCTTGCCCTTATCCTCGTTGTGGCAGGTGTGGTCACAGTTTTGTTTAAGAAGCTCAAACAGCCTCTTGTGTTGGGCTACATCGTGGCGGGATTTCTCGTAAGCCCGCATATGCCTTACATTCCATCCATTATCGACAAGACCGACATCCAGACATGGGCAGACATCGGCGTTATCTTCCTTTTGTTCTCCATGGGGCTGGACTTCTCATTCAAGAAGATTACCAAGTTAGGCATGGCACCGTTTATTGCCGTCACGCTGATATTCATCTCGATGTTTACCCTTGGCTATGTGGCCGGCCATTTCTTCGGCTGGACGCACATGGAATGTGTATTTCTTGCAGCTGTCTTTGCGGTATGCAGCAGTACGACGATTATCTACAAGACATTTACCGATTTGAAACTCAAGCAGCAGAACTTCACAAACCTCGTGTTGAGCGTGCTCGTGCTCGAAGATGTTATCTCCATCATCGTTATGGTCATGTTATCGGCCATTGCGGGTGGCGACAGCGTAAACGGCGAACAGCTTGCCGGCATCGTCACAAAGATTGTCTTCTTCATCGTGCTTTGGTTCGTGGTCGGTATCTTCTTCGTTCCCCTGCTGCTGCGAAAGATTCGTGGCCTGCTCACCAACGAGATACTGCTCATCGTTTCGCTCGCCCTCTGTTTCTTCATGGCCATTCTCTCGTCGCTGGTAGGTTTCAGCAGTGCTTTCGGCGCATTCGTTATCGGGTCGATTCTGGCCGAAACGGTAGAGGGCACGCATATCATCAAGGTGGTAGACCCCATCAAAGACCTTTTCGGCGCGGTCTTCTTCGTGTCTGTAGGCATGTTGGTCAATCTTCACGTCATCATAGAATATGCTGTGCCCATCGTCGTTATCGTCTCCCTTATCGTTGTCGGGCAAGCCCTTTTCGGTACCATGGCATTTCTGTTGAGCGGACAGTCGCTCAAGACTGCCATGCGATGCAGTTTCTCCATGGCACAGATTGGTGAGTTTCCTTTTATCATTGCCTCGCTGGGACTCTCGCTGGGCGTCATCGGCGAGTTTATGTATCCCGTCATCGTGGCCGGCTCAGCCATCACCACATTCCTCACGCCTTATATCATCAAATCGGCCATACCCGCCTACAACGTTCTCGAACGCCATCTGCCCGCCGAATGGATAAAGACTTTCAATCGCACGACGATGATAGGAAGCGATGCCAATGTTGATAACAAATGGAGACCGTTGCTCATTGCCATGGTGCGCCACACGCTTATCTACAGCATTCTCACCGCAGCCACCATCGCCCTCGCCCTGATATTCCTACTCCCGTTCCTGCGCGAACTTCTCCCCCATTGGTGGGCTAACGGCCTCTGCGGCGCATTGGCACTCCTCGTCATTGCTCCCTTTCTTCGTGCCATTGTGGCCAAGAAAAACCATAGCGAAGAGTTTAAAGCACTGTGGAATGACAACCGCCGCAACCGTCTTCCCTTGCTCCTTACCATTTTCATCAGGGCAACCCTCGCCGCGGCCGCCATCTTCTACCTGTTGCAATACCTCAGCCCGCTGTCCACGCTCCTGCATATCGTGGCCTCGCTGGTCGTGTTGGCAATGATGCTTCCCTCGCGCGGCCTCAAAAAAAGAAGCATCCGACTTGAGCGGCTTTTTATGCAAAACCTCCGTTCCAAAGACATCGAGGCTGCCGTCATGGGGCGCAACAAGCCGCTTTATGCAGACCATCTGCTCGACCGAGACGTACACATCTCCGACCTCGAAGTACCCGACGACAGCACATGGGCAGGAAAGACGTTGCGCGAACTCAACCTGCGACGCCTCTTCGGCGTACACGTGAGCAGCATTCTGCGCGGATCGCGACGGCTCAACATCCCCAACGGCACCACCGTTATCTACCCAACCGACAAACTCCAAGTCATCGGCAGCGACGAACAGCTCACCGCCCTGAGCAATGCCATGGCAGAAGCCGTCTACCCGGCCGACCCCGACATAGAGAAGCGCGAAATGCACTTGGCACAGCTCCTCATCGCTCCCCACCATCCGCTCATAGGCAAAACCCTGAGCGAGAGCGGCATTCGCGACCGCTACAACTGCATGGTTGTGGGGTTGGAGGAGGGCAAACAAAACCTCACGCCCCTCGACCCCACCCGCCGGTTTGCCGAAGGCGACGTACTCTGGCTCGTGGGTGAAGCCGAAGCCCTCCGCACGTTGCTTGCCCGATAACACGGTTGCACCCAACCACTCGCTTGTGTCATGCAAAATATAGTTTTATACGCGAGTTCGAGATAAGAAAATCTTATCCAATAGCTCCGAAGGAGCGATAGACCTTAGGCAGGGGTAAGCGATAGCGTAACCCCTGCATGGAAGCATCCTCACCATCAAAACTCCGGAGGAGTGACGGAACGATAACGGATATGCTGCCGTTCCGTCGCCCCTTTGGGGCTTTTCCTTTTTGCGCATGTTTATCAGGGGCTTCACCCCTGCCTGTATTCTGTCACCTCTC
>ERZ772960.660-NODE-660-length-29725-cov-5.267240_pt1 | contig 29725 bp, 26 predicted proteins | sample MGYA00580678_ERZ772960 | MGnify/ENA primary metagenome ERZ772960 (study PRJEB29015, sample SAMEA2737930) | human oral metagenome | biome: human oral; feature: human-associated habitat; material: dental | place: China | collected 2059 ... | reverse complement strand
GGGGGGGGTGGGGGGGGGTGTTAAGGTGGGTTTTTGAGGTGGGCTTTTTATTACCAAAGCTGCAAGCGTGCTGACTCCGGCAAATAAAGCTTGTCGCCCGGCTTCACGTTCCACACTTTGTAGAAGGCGTCGATGTGGGGCAACGCACCATTCACGCGCCATTCGCCCAATGAATGCGGGTCGCGCTTCACGCGGTTGCGTATCTCTTTCTCCGTGATGTTCTGTCCCCAGACACCGGCATAGGCCAGGAAGAAGCGTTGCAAGGGTGTAAATCCGTCTTTATCTTTTAAATGCTTCTTCGCCATGACATTCATCAACGCATGGTAGGCAACCTGCAGACCGCCGTGGTCGGCAAGGTTCTCGCCCAACGTGAATTTTCCGTTGGCGTGGAGCCCGGGTAGCACTTCTATGCCGTCGAAGAAATCGGAATACAGCTTTGCCCGTTTCTCGAAGCCCTTGGCATCGTCGGCCGTCCACCAGTCTTTCATGTTTCCGTCTGCGTCATATTGCCGCCCTTGATCATCAAATCCGTGGGTCATTTCATGTCCGATGACCACGCCGATGGCACCGTAGTTGAAGGCTTCGTCGGCCTTGGGGTCGAAGAACGGATACTGCAGAATGCCGGCGGGGAAGCAAATCTCGTTTGTCGTCGGGTTGTAGTAGGCATTCACCGTCTGGGGCGTCATTCCCCACTCTTCGCGGTCGACGGGCTTTCCGGCCTTGTCTGCGATTTCTTTGTCGTGGGCAAATTGGCGGCAGGCCATCACGTTCTCATAATAGCTCTTCGCCGGGTCGATTGTGAGTCGGCTGTAGTCGGTCCATTTATCGGGATAGCCTATTTTCACGTAGAATTTATCCAACTTGGCATGCGCATTGCGCTTCGTTGCGTCGCTCATCCATGTCTGTGCATCGATACGTTCGCCGAGGCTCACTTTGAGATTGTTCACGAGTTCGAGCATCATCTTTTTAGACGATTCGGGGAAGTAACGCTTGACATACATTCTGCCCAAGGCTTCGCCCATCTGTGCCTCCACCTGATTGGTGGCGCGCTTCCAAAGCGGATAATCCTCCTTGCGTCCGCTCATGGTCTTGCCAAAGAAGTCGAAGCTGGCCTCGCGTATCTCGTCGGTGAGATAATTCGCACTCCTGCTGATGACGTCCCACTCCATGAGTGCCTTGACATCATTGACCGATTGAAGCGAAACGAGTTTGTCGAGTCCGGTCATAAACGCAGGCTGACCGACGATGACATGCTGGATATATTCAGACTTGATGCCCTCGGCATTGGCAAGCTGCTCGATGGGAATATTTGGGTAATCGGCTTTGAGCTCCGCCAACGACATCTTGTTGTAGTTTGCCTGCGGATCGCGCAGTTCGGTCATGCTCTTGGAAATCAAGGCTACGAGCGTTTCCTGACGGAACAGGTCGTTGCTGCGCTGCTCGGCTTCGGTCTCACTGAAACCGTAAAGGCGGAACATGCGGTCGATATATTTCTTATACGCCTCACGGATAGCTACGGTCGCAGAGTCGTTATTGAGATAATAATCCTTCTGGCCGAGCGTCAGTCCACTCTGATAGATATTCAGAATATTGTTCCTCACGTCTTTCTCATCGGCTCCAAACCCTGCAGCATACTGCACACCATAGCCTTGGGCGGCATATTTCAACTGCAGCGCACGGAGTTCTTTAATGGTTTTGGCACCTTCGATTTCCTCCAACAATCCCTTGACGGGTGCGATGCCGGATTTGTTTCGACGCTCGACGTCAAGAGCCAGCTTGTAGAAATCAGAAAGTTTCTGCTCAATGGTTCCCTGCTTGTACTTCTTTTTCTGCAGTTCCCCAAGAATGGTGTTGATACGTTTGTTGTTGTCCTCTTGTAATTGGTCAAAGCTGCCGAAACGACTATATGCCGCAGGGAGCGGATTGTTCTTTTGCCAACCACCGGTGGCAAATCGATAAAAATCGTCTTGCGGACGCACCGACCTGTCGAAGTTCTTTTCGTAGAGTCCCGATTGGTCTTGTGCTGTTCCCATAATAGGAGCAATTGCCATCATCATCGGAATAATTTTCTTTATTTTCATGCTTATAACTTAATATGTTAGACATTATTTTTCAATTCACTTAGCGATTCGGAGAGCATGAACCATCGTTCGTTCTCTTCGTCGATTTTCTGTTTGACGGAAGTGTATTCCGTGACCAGTTCCATGTTAGAGGCGTTCTTTGCGTCCATCAGCAAGCTATCAAGTTCTTTGATTCGCTTTTCCATGGCTGTGATCCGTTTCTCGCTTTCCTTCACGGAACGTTCCACCTTATTGATTTTCTTTTGCAGTTCTTTGCGCTCCAAGTAACTCGGTTTGCCAACCTTTTCTGCCGTCATTTTGTTTTCAGGCACCTTTTCCTCGACCTGCCCGTCCACGGCTTGCTGAATAGTATCTGCATGATGCACACGCAGGTAATCATAAATTCCGCCCAAATGTTCAATGACCTTGCCGTCGGCGAATTCAAACACCTTGTCAACGAGGCCATCCAAGAACTCACGGTCATGGCTGACAATAATCGCCGTTCCGTCAAAAGCCTTGATGGCTTCTTTTAATACATCTTTGGAAGGAAGGTCCAAATGGTTGGTAGGCTCATCGAGTATCAGCAGGTTCACAGGCGCGAGCAACAGCTTTATCATTGCCAAACGACTACGTTCTCCACCGCTCAAGACCTTTACTTTCTTATCGGAGACTTCACCGCCAAACATAAAGGCACCAAGCAGGTTGTTAATCTTCAGCCGCATGTCGCCCGTTGCCACTTGGTCTATTGTGTCATAAACGCTAAGTTTGTCGTCAAGGAGCTGTGCTTGGTTCTGGGCAAAATAGCCGATTTGCACGTTATGCCCTATCTTCAGTTTCCCCGTGAAAGGGATTTCGCCCATGATACATTTCACAAGCGTAGACTTTCCGGCACCGTTCTTCCCGACAAAAGCCACTTTCTCGCCTCGCTTGATGGTAAGCGTCACATGCTCAAAGACAACGTGGTCGCCATAGCTCTTCCCGACCTCGTCGCAGATGACGGGGTAATCTCCGCTGCGCAGACAAGGGGGGAATTTCAAGTGCATCACCTTGTTGTCAACCTCGTCTACCTCTATCGGGACAATTTTTTCCAACTGCCTGATGCGTTGCTGCACTTGCACGGCTTTCGTGGCCTGATATCTGAACCTTTCTATAAAAGCCTTCGTGTCCGCAATTTCCTTTTGCTGATTCTCATAGGCACGCAGTTGCTGTTCGCGACGCTCCTTGCGCAATACGAGGTATTCGTTGTACTTCACCTTATAATCTTCCACATGTCCGCAGGTGATTTCCAATGTTCTGTTGGTCACGTTGTTGATGAAGGCACGGTCGTGGCTCACCAGCACCACAGCGCTTGCGCTCTGCGCCAGAAACTGTTCCAGCCATTGAATGCTCTCAATGTCGAGATGGTTGGTCGGCTCGTCGAGCAGCAGCACATCCGGTTTGCGGAGCAGTATCTTGGCCAGTTCGATTCTCATGCGCCACCCGCCCGAAAACTCTTTCGTGGGACGCTCAAAGTCATCGCGTGTAAAGCCGAGCCCCGTCAGCGTGCGTTCTATTTCCGCTTCATAGTTCTCGCCGCCCAGCATCATATAGCGTTCATGCTCCTGCGTGAATCTTTCTACCAACGCAATATATTCGTCGCTGTCATAATCCGTGCGGTCGGCCATCTCCTGTTGCATCTTTTCCAGTCGGGCCTTCATTCTCATATTATCAGAAAAGGCCTTGCGCGTTTCTTCCCTTACGGTAGTGTCGTCCTGAAGTTTCATCACCTGCGGAAGATATCCGATCGTGGTGTCGTTGGGAATGGAAACGATACCGTCCGTCGGCTGTTGAAGGCCGCTGAGGATTTTCAGCATGGTGGATTTCCCGGCACCATTCTTCCCGACGAGCGCTATTCGGTCGCGGTCGTTCACGACAAAGCTGACATCGACAAACAATGGCTTTACACCAAATTCAACCTTTAAACCTTCTACGGAAATCATTTCAATCTCATTTGTTATGCGCATGCAAAGGTATGCATTATCAATAATATGGCAAAGAAATCGTCTTGTTTTTATTTTTCGTTCGTCATCCATGGAGGAAGATGGTTTCCTTTTACGTTTTTTATCATCGCCCGCGGGCGACGAGCGTTTCTTTCACTTTTTTTATCATCGCCCGCGGGCGACGAGCGTTCCTTTTTGCATTTTTTATCATCGCCCACGGGCGACGAACGTTTCTTTTACATTTTTTAGCTTCGCCCGCGGGCGACGAGCATTCTTTTTCTATTTTACTATCATCTGCCGTGTTGGACGATCGTAGTTTTAAAAGTGACGAATGAATGTTAGGGATATCAGAAGAATTTTATTACTTTTGCGTGACAAACGACGAATGGAATGGAAAAAGAAGAATTGAGATTAGTCTTTATGGGCACGCCTGAATTTGCCGTGGCAACGCTTCGACGACTTGTAGAAGGCGGATATAACGTGGTGGCCGTAGTTACACAACCCGACAAACCGGTAGGTCGGCATCAAGAACAGCTACAGCCTTCGGCGGTGAAGCAGTTTGCCTTGGCACATGGGTTGCCGGTGTTGCAGCCCGTGAAAATGAAAGACCCTGCTTTTGTCGAAGAACTGCGAGGCTATAAAGCCGACTTACAAGTGGTGGTTGCATATCGCATGCTGCCCGAAGTGGTATGGAATATGCCCCGTTTCGGCACATTCAATGTGCATGCAGCACTGTTGCCGCAATACAGAGGGGCTGCGCCGATCAATTGGGCTGTCATCAACGGGGAGACCGAAACGGGCGTCACAACCTTCTTTCTTGATAAGGATATTGACACGGGACGCATCATCATGCAAAGGCGTTTCCCGATTCCTGATGAAGCAGATGTGGCGTATGTGTATGACGGATTGATGACTTTAGGAGCCGATGTTGCAATTGAAACCATTGATGAAATACTTGAAAGTGGTGGCAAAATAGACGGTATCGAGCAGGCAGATTTGGCATTGTCTGCCGGAAATGAATTGAGACCGGCACCAAAAATATTCAAGGAAACCTGTTTGATTGACTGGAATCTGCCGGCAAAGAGAGTTTATGATTTCATTCGGGGACTGAGTCCTTATCCCGGAAGTTGGACGAATATGGAAGAGAATGGGAAACAATCCGTGCTCAAGATATTCAAGACCGCGAAAACAAGCGAGGATATGCAAGCCGAAGTTGGCACGGTGAGGAGCGAGAAGAATCGTCTTTACGTGAGATGTGGAGATGCGTGGTTGGAGATTTTAGAACTGCAGATGGCCGGAAAGAAGCGTATGTGTGCACGTGATTTCCTGAATGGAATGCGCGATAAATCTTTTCGCATACTTACAAAGTAGGACGTGGAATTTGGAAAACCGGAAAATAAACGTTACTTTTGCGAATTGAAGAATAAAACCGAATAATGACAAGAGAAGAAGATATCAAGAAGGCCATTCAGTGTATGCGAAAAGGCGGCGTGATTCTTTATCCGACAGATACGGTATGGGGAATTGGCTGCGATGCAACCAATAAGGAAGCGGTGGCTAAGGTCTATTCCATTAAGCAGCGCGATGATTCAAAGGCACTGATTTGCTTGGTTGACTCGGAAGCACGCCTACAACGTTATTTCAGAAACGTGCCCAATGTGGCTTGGGACCTATTGGAAGCTGCCATGAAACCTACGACTGTGATTTTGGATGATGCGGTGAACGTGGCAGAAAACTTAGTGGCAGAAGATGGAAGTTTAGCAATGCGCATCACGTCGGAGCCTTTCAGTAAAGAACTTTGTTATAGATTCCAAAAGCCGATTGTCAGTACCAGTGCTAACGTGAGCGGCGAACCTGCTGCCTCTAATTATGAAGATATCAGCGATGTTATACTCAATGCTGTCGATTATGTGTGTTGGAGTCGCCGGCAGGAGCATAAGCCTCATACACCAAGCTCGATTGTCAAACTGGGAAGAAACGGAGAGGTTGCTGTAATCCGAAAATAGTTTTGTAAACAAACAGGTTTTAGAATTGAAGATTTCTGATTTGAGAAAATGGAGCAAGGAGCATCTGTCAGACAGACAGCTGACGCTCATCTTGTCTTTCGTCATAGGTCTTTTTGCTTCAGTGGCAGGTTTTGTGCTGCATAGTATCATCAAGGAAATTCAGCAGTTGCTTACAGCTGGTTTCGATACTACAACCTTTAACTGGCTTTATTTGATTTTCCCTATTGTGGGTATCTATTTGACATCACTGTTTATCAAGTATGTTGTCAAGGATAATATCTCGCATGGTATCACACGAGTACTTTATGCCATTGCCACCAAGCGGTCTCAATTGAAAGCGCATAACTGTTGGACATCGGTCATTGCTTCCAGTATAACCATTGGATTTGGTGGTTCGGTTGGAGCTGAGGCTCCTATTGTGCTCACCGGGTCAGCCATAGGTAGCAGTTTGGGAAGGCTCTTCAAGATGGAACCTCGTACGGTGATGTTGTTGGTGGGTTGTGGTGCTTCAGCTGCAATAGCGGGTATTTTCAAGGCACCGATAGCAGGTTTGGTGTTCACGCTTGAAGTGTTGATGCTCGATTTGACAATGGCGTCATTGCTTCCGATATTGATAGCGAGCGTCACTGCCACATGTTTTAGTTATATTTTTGTAGGTAGTGATTCGCTGTTCACTTACCATATGGATACGGCGTGGGATATCCAACGCGTCCCACCATATATTATATTAGGCGTTTTTTGTGGGCTTGTCGGTCTTTATTTCATGCGTACAATGACGGTGTGTGAAAACATGTTTGCGAGCATGAAGCGTTTTCCTTATCTGCGGCTTATCATTGGTGGGGTAATGTTGAGCGTGCTGATATTCATGTTCCCGTCGCTCTATGGCGAGGGATATAGTGCTATCAATATTTTTTTGGACGGGAAGACCATAGACGATTGGGGACAAGTGATGAACGGATCAATGTTTTATGGGCATGGCAATCTGTTGGTGGTGTATGTAGGACTGGTTGTCCTTACTAAAGTATTTGCAACGTCGGCAACCAATGGAGCCGGAGGTTGTGGAGGAACTTTTGCTCCTTCTTTATTTATAGGGGGCTTTGCTGGTTTCTTCTTTGCCCGTATTTGGAATATATACCAAGTGGGAGTTTATGTTCCTGAGAAGAATTTCGCACTCATGGGTATGGCCGGGGTAATGGCCGGAGTAATGCAGGCTCCTCTTACCGGTATATTCCTGATTGCAGAACTGACGGGAGGTTATCAGCTCTTCATACCATTGATGATAGTTTGTATCTGTGCTTATTTAACGATTAATGTTTTTGAGCAGCATAGTATTTATGGAATGCGTTTGGCCCGCGAAGGTAAATTGCTGACACATCATACGGATCAGGCTATTCTGACATTGATGAGTTTAGATAGTATCATCGATCGGCAATTTACATCGGTTACCCCTGACATGCCACTTGGCAAGTTGATCAATGCCATCAGTAAAAGTCATACTAGTTTTCTGCCTGTCTTGGATAATGCAGGGACTTTGCTTGGAGAAGTGGATATTACCAAGATACGTCATATTATGTTTCGGTCGGAATTGTACAATCGTTTCACGGTCAAAGATATTATGACTCCGGTGCCAACAACGCTGGTCAAGGAGGATAAAATGATAGATGTGATGCATAAATTCGAGGCTGCCAATTGTAATTATCTACCCGTAGTCGACTTAAATAATCGTCTGAAAGGCTATGTCTCAAGGACACGTATGTATAGCATGTATAGACATCTAGTGGCAGACTTTAGTTCCGAGTGATAAATTTGTCAAGGAAAAATTTGCAAAAATCATGGAAATATGATATCTTTGTCTGTAGTTTATCACTATCAATTTTGAAAAATACTATTTAATGTAAGAATATGGCTACGAATGAAATTATTAAACCGTATGTAATCGGACTTGATTTAGGCGGTACGAACTCTGTATTTGGTATTGTGGATTCCCGTGGAGAGATTAAGGCGACCACTGCAATAAAGACACAGGACTATGAAAAAGTAGAAGATTATGTTAATGCTGCTGTTGAAGCACTGAACATCATTATAGATCAGGTTGGCGGAATTGATACAATCAAGGCGATGGGCATTGGTGCACCAAATGGCAATTATTATACGGGTACAATAGAATTTGCTCCAAATCTTTCTTGGGGGCATAGTGGTATTGTTCCTTTGGCTGAGATGTTCAGTAAACGGTTGGGTGGTATTCCTGTGGGACTTACCAATGATGCAAATGCAGCGGCTATCGGAGAGATGACTTACGGTGTGGCGCGTGGTATGAAGAACTTCATCGTTATAACTTTGGGAACAGGTGTTGGCTCGGGTATTGTTATCAATGGTCAGATGGTTTATGGTAGCGATGGTTTTGCCGGAGAGTTGGGACATACGACAATGCGACCTAATGATGGCCGACTTTGTGGTTGTGGGCGTAAGGGTTGCTTGGAGGCTTACTGTTCAGCAACGGGCGTTGCTCGTACGGCACGTGAATTCCTCAGCACCAGCGATGAACCCTCTCTGCTTCGTGATATGAATGCAGATGACATTACATCCTTGGATGTCAGTATAGCTGCGGGTAAAGGTGATGCTTTGGCAAATCGTGTCTATGAATTTACAGGAGAAATGCTTGGAGAGTCTTGTGCGAACTTTGCAGTGTTCTCAAGTCCAGAGGCATTCATTTTCTTTGGAGGTTTGACCAAAGCGGGTGATTTGCTGATGAAACCGCTTGTTGAAAGTTATAACAGACATATACTTCCAGTGTTTAAGAATAAAGCTAAGTTTTTGATCAGTGGCTTAGAAGGTTCAAGTGCGGCAGTTCTTGGTGCCAGTGCAATTGGTTGGGAATTATAATTTTTTCATATTTAGGCAGATGACTTTTGTAATCTGCCCTTTTTTGTTTAACTTTGTACCCTGTTATGGATATGTCATTTCCTTTTCAGATAAATATTTTGGAATTCATATTCAAGGGTATCTTGATAGGAATTCTTACATCTGCACCAATGGGACCAGTAGGTATACTTTGTATCAATCGCACCCTTAAGAAAGGTCGTTGGTTTGGTTTTGTCACAGGGGTTGGTGCAGCTATGAGTGATTTAATCTACGCGGTATTAACGGGGGTGGGAATGAGTTTTGTTATTGATTTTGTTAATAATCCTAACACAAAATTCTATCTTCAGATTTTTGGTGGAGTGCTAATATTGCTATTTGGGATTTATAGTTATCGCAGCAATCCTATGCAAAACGCTCATCCAAGTAATGGGAACGGACGAGGTACGTTGTGGCATAATGCTTTGACAGCTTTTGCAGTTACATTTAGTAATTTATTAATTGTTCCATACTTCATGATGCTCTTTGCTCTCTTTGCTTTTGTAATACCTGACCATAAGATAGAAATGTGTATAGGGTATGCAAGTGTGTTATTTGGTGCATTGTTGTGGTGGTATGGGTTAACATGGCTTGTCGATAAAATTAGAACGAAATTTGATGATAATGGAATCGTCATTATAAACAAGGTAATTGGTAGTGTAGTCATCATCTTTTCGCTGATAGCTCTTATCGGTACAATCTTTAATTTATATCATCTTCCGGAGCTTGCATCTTTAAGATAAGCTTGTTAAACAACAAAAAGTAAAGAAATGTTTATAGCAAAAGAATTAAGAAAGAAGTCTATTGCTGAATATCTATTATATATGTGGCAGATGGAAGATATAATTCGTGCAATGGGTTGTTCCCTTCCATTGATTCGAAAAGCATATGTCAGTAAGTTTTCCGGTTATACAAATGAGCAGAAAGAGGCTGAATTAGATTGGTTTGGTAATCTTATTCGCATGATGAATGAAGAAGGAAAGCGTGAGCAAGGTCATTTAAATGTCAATACAATCATAATCAAAGATATGCTCGACCTTCACAATCGACTATTGCAGAGTAATAAGTTTCCTATCTATAATGCTGAATATTACAAGGTCCTTCCTTTTATTGTTGAGTTACGTAATAAGGGAAATAAGGAAGTGAGTGAGATAGAAATTTGTTTGGATGCACTTTATGGAATAATGATGTTGCGAATGCAGCAGAAGGATGTGTCACCGGATACCGAACATGCTATCAAGGAAATCTCTACCTTTATTGGTCTTTTGAGTGATTATTATATAAAAGATGAGACAGAAGGTCTGAGCTTTGGTGATGAATAATTTTGTATCATAACGTAAAATGGCTGATATATGAATATTTTAGTTACGGGTGCAAATGGACAGTTGGGCCATAAGATGCAGCAGGTCTCTAAGAATGGGCACGACAATTATATCTTCACAGATATTTGTGAGGGCTATCAGAATTTAGATATAACTAATCTTGGTGATATTCGTGAAACAGTGAGGCTATATGATGTGAAATGTATCATTAATTGTGCAGCATGGACGAATGTCGATGCAGCAGAAACAGCTGGTGACATAGTTGAAATATTGAATGCAACGGCACCTGAGAATCTGGCAAAAGTAATGAAAGATGTTGGTGGATCTTTAATTCATGTCAGTTCTGACTATGTTTTTGGAGGTAATCCCTATAATACACCCTGCAGGGAAGAACAAAAAGGGACTCCTACGGGTATTTATGGTTTGACCAAATTGCATGGAGAGCAAAGAATCCAAGCTACTGGTGTAAAACATCTTATTATCAGGACAGCCTGGCTTTACTCTGAATTTGGAAATAACTTTGTCAAGACAATGCTGAACTTGACTGCGACAAAACCTCAGTTAAAAGTAGTTTTCGACCAATGTGGGACACCGACTTATGCCGGTGATTTGGCAGATGTAATTTTCTATATCATTGAGAATCGTAAACTTGATGGCAATGAAGGAATATATCATTTCAGCAATGAAGGTGTTTGCTCATGGTTTGATTTTGCAAAGAAAATTGCAGAAATTGCAGGTCATATAGATTGTGATATACAGCCATGTCATAGTAATGAATTTCCGAGTCAGGTTATTAGACCTGCCTATTCAGTGCTTGACAAGACTAAAATCAAAGAGACCTTTGGCATTAGAATCCCATATTGGACAGATAGTCTGAAGAAATGTATGGCTGAGCTGGTCTGAAATGTCAATGTGAAAAGTTAAGCAGATTATCAGGATTATAGCTATGAACGAAATACAAAGAAGGCGAACTTTTGCTATTATTTCTCATCCGGATGCCGGTAAAACGACATTGACAGAGAAGTTTTTGCTTTTCGGTGGGCAGATACAGGTTGCCGGTGCTGTAAAAAGTAATAAGATTCGTAAGACAGCCACCTCAGATTGGATGGATATTGAGAAGCAACGTGGCATCTCTGTGTCTACATCTGTAATGGAATTTGACTATCTTCCTGATGACGAAACCGGAGATACCTATAAGGTCAACATCCTTGATACACCTGGACACCAAGATTTTGCCGAGGATACTTATCGAACATTGACGGCTGTTGACTCAGCCATCATTGTAGTTGATAGTGCAAAGGGAGTAGAGGCACAAACTCGGAAGCTGATGGAAGTATGTCGTATGCGTAATACTCCGGTAATTATCTTTATCAATAAGATGGACCGTGAAGGTCGTAATCCGTTTGATTTGCTTGATGAGCTCGAAGAAGAATTACAAATCAAGGTACGTCCGTTGTCATGGCCCATCGGTCAAGGTCAGCGTTTCAAGGGTGTATATAATATTTATGAGCAGCAGCTTAATCTCTTCACGACAAACAAGCAGCGTGTAACAGAGAAAGCAACAGTTGATATTGCATCGGGTGAACTTGAAGAGAAAGTAGGCGGACGTGAAGCACAACAACTGCGCGACGACCTTGAATTGGTCAATGGCGTATATCCGGCTTTTGACAAAGAAACCTACCGTAATGCCGAGGTCGCACCTGTTTTCTTTGGCTCTGCTTTGAATAACTTTGGTGTCCAAGAACTATTGAACTGTTTTGTTGATATAGCTCCGAGTCCGAAGCCGACTAAGGCCGAAGAGCGTATGGTTGAGCCGGCAGAATCGAAATTCACGGGATTTATCTTCAAGATAACAGCCAATATCGATCCCAATCATCGTAGTTGCATCGCCTTTTGTAAAGTATGTTCAGGCAAGTTTGTCCGTAATCAACCTTATCTGCATGTACGTCAGGGGAAGACGGTTCGGTTCTCTTCGCCTACTCAGTTTATGGCACAACGTAAGAGCACTGTCGAAGAAGCCTATCCCGGTGATATCGTTGGTCTTCCGGATAACGGTATCTTCAAGATTGGTGATACGTTGACAGAAGGCGAACTGCTTCATTTCCGTGGCTTACCCAGTTTCTCTCCATTGCTATTCAAGTATATAGAAAATGATGATCCCATGAAGAGCAAGCAATTCCAGAAAGGACTTGAGCAGTTGATGGACGAGGGCGTCGCTCAGTTGTTCGTCAATCAATTCAATGGTCGCAGGATTGTCGGGACGGTAGGTCAGTTACAGTTCGAAGTTATTCAGTATCGTTTAGAACATGAATACAATGCCAAATGCCGTTGGGAACCCGTTCACTTACATAAGGCTTGTTGGGTTGAAGCGAGTGACGCAGAGGACTTGGATAATTTTAAGAAGCGAAAATATCAGTATATGGCCAAAGATACGGAAGGACGTGACGTGTTCCTTGCCGATAGTGGCTATGTCTTGTCAATGGCACAGCAAGATTTCAAAAACATCAGGTTCCACTTTACGAGTGAATTCTGATTTATTTCACGTGGATTACATATGATGGAAGAAAAGAAGCTGACTACTGAATGCTTAGATGATGCTGCGCAATCTGTATCAGAGTTACGCGATTATTCGCCGTGGTATGCAATCAAACTCTATACCACACGTCAGAAGGAGGCGGCTGATTACTTCCAGAATAAGGGACTTGAAACGTTCATTCCCGAAGAATACATGGATATAGAAGATAAAAATCATGGTGTCAAGCACGTCTTGCGACCCGTTGTACGCAATCTCATTTTCCTTAAAAAGGAAGGAACTGAGGCAGAGATGCGTAACCTTGTAACAGCGTCGACACTCAAGATGAGTGTTGTTACAAAAAGCAAAGAAGATAAAAGCTATTATGAAATTCCTGCAACGCAGATGTATGAATTCAGGGCGATGTGTAATCCTCAACTCACCATGCGAAAGTATCTGAGCGAAGAACAGGCTCACCTGAAAAAAGGAGATAAAGTTCTTGTGAAACATGGCCCTTTGAAAGGACTCACGGGAAGACTCGTACGTTCAAACAAGATGTATTATCTGTTGAAGGAAGTTCCCGGCATGGCCATTATGATCAAGGTGACGCGATGGTGTTGTGGAAAGATATAGTTAATTTCTAAAAAATACCATAATATGAAAAACAAACAATTTATTCTTTTAGTGTTTTCCCTCGTGTTTTCCCTTTGTTCATGGGGACAGTCATCTGCAGAAGTAACTGCTGTGGAAGTGGAGAATGAGAGCCAACTGGTAGATGGCGGTCTGTATATCATGACAGGATTTGCTGATAACAGTTATCATGCCATGGGGTATCAGAGTATAAATGGCGCCTTCTTTTTCTCTTCCTTGCGAGATGGTTCTGTTTCTGCTCATACTTTGGTTGCCGACGTCTTGCCTCATTGCGACATATTGCAATTCCAGAAAAAAGAAGATGGCTGGTATATCAAAGACTTGACGGCGGAGCAGAACGACGATTCGCATTGTTATTTATGTTATGACAACGCAGAAGTCGGGTATCTGAGAACAACCTACTTGCCATCAGAGAAGTGTTTGGCCACTTTCGAAAAAGAAAGTGGCGGTTTCCATCTTCTCATCGATGGGTATGCAGTGCGATATGATGATGTGAAGGGCAGGTATCGCTTATGTAATGATACGAAGAAATTCAACCCCGTCCGTCTGTATCATGTCCAGAACGCTAAAATCTCGTTGTCCGAGCAGATTGGTTTGGACTGTATTGATGCCGATATTGATGTCAGTTTGCACAGAGTCTTCAAACCCGAATGCTATAACACCTTTATTGTTCCGTTTGATATCCCGAACTATAAACAGCTCTTTGGGCAGGAGGCCGCGGCTTATATTCCTACGGCTTGCAAGGAAGGCTTGATTTATTTCACCGAGGTAAAGTCTGACCTCAAAGCAAACACGCCCTATCTGATTTCCGGTAAGATAAACATTCCTGCAAATCATGTTTATGAAATAGGTCTTGTCAAAGCCTCTCATAAAAGCAATGAAACCTTAACGTATCATATTCCCGGCCTGACTTGCTATGGAACATACAAAGTGGACAAGTTTGCTTCGAAGCGCAACATGTATATCTTCGGGGATAACAATATTGTCAAAGTGAAGGATAAGAGCAAAGTAAAAGCTTCTTTGAATGCTTTCAGATGGTTGCTTGTCTGTGACAAGGCACCGAAAGCCGACGCTTTGCGCTTTGAAAAAGTGGCAACCGAGCTCAAGTCTTTACGAATATCGAGAAAGAATGATGACAGGATTTATACCTTGGGCGGTCTTTACATGGGTTCTTCCATTCAATATTTACCAAAAGGAATATATATCCGGAACGGCAAGAAGATCGTTGTCCGATAGAAAGAGCCTCACGCTCACGATGTCAATGCGGTTCGAGGTAAGAATATTTAGGGCGTGATTCTCGAAGAGGCGGGAGAATACAGGCGTGGGCGAGCGATGAGCGTAGCCCCCGCCTGTCGTAATGGGAGCGATGGGAACCTTGAAGAGGTGACGGAATGATGCAAAAGTTGTTTCCGTTGGTTCGTCGCTCCTTCGGGGCTTCCGCCAACACATTTTTTAACTTTTACTCTCGGCGGAACTTCCGCCGATACATTTCTTAACATTTAACCTTCGGCGGAACTTCCGCTAATACATTTCTTAACGTTTTGCTCTCGGCGGAACTTCCGCCAATACATATTTTAACTTTTAACTCATGGCGGAACTTCCGCTAATACATTTTTTAATCTTTGGCTCTCGGCGGAATTTCCGCCGATATGTATTTTACCTCTTGGCTTCCGGCGGAGGTTCCGCCGACATGTTTTTTTTATTTTGACTCTCGGCGGAATTCTCGCCGGCGGACATTCTCTCGTTTATCTCTAAGTTTTATAATGCCCTGAACTTTTTTCATGCAACCGGCGTGGAATTCAAGAAAATTATGTAAGTTTGCACCATACAAACCCTGATATAACATAGGATTATGGACAAGATAAAAAGATTATTCAATTGGTGCATAGGCTATCTGCGTAACTTTTGGCCATGGTACAAGTCATTATACCACGGGCGTGCGTGGTACACAAAGACCGCCATCGGACTCCTGTCATTCTTCATTACCTTGATTGTCTATCTGGGAATGGTCGACATGAACTTCCTTTGGCTCTTCGGAAAATCACCGGGTTATTTCTCGGGCATCATGGACCCGCAGACGAGCGAGGCCTCCGAGATATACAGCGCCGACGGCAAGTTGATTGGAAAGTATTTCAACGAGAACAGAACCCCCGTCAAGTATGAAGAAGTCAACCCTAAGTTCTTCCGTGCATTGGTGGACACCGAGGACGAACGGTTCTATAAGCATTTTGGCATCGACCCTATCGGATTGTTCGGTGCGATGAAAGATGCCGTGTTCCATCATGACGGCCGCGGTGCCTCGACGATTACCCAGCAGTTGGCCAAGAACATGTTTCGGGTCCGTTCGCAGTATTCCACGGGACTATTGGGCAAGATACCCGGATTGAAAATTCTGATTGTGAAGAGCAAGGAGTGGATTATTGCCACGAAACTCGAAACCGTGTATTCCAAGAAAGAAATCATCACGATGTATGCCAATACGGTGGACTTCGGCAACAACTCTTTCGGTATCAAGACGGCCGCAAAAACTTATTTCAACACGACTCCGCTTGACCTGACGACCGAACAGGCTGCCGTCTTGGTGGGCATGCTGAAAGCTACGTCTTATTACAATCCGAGGACCAATCCGCAAAACGCTTTGGCGCGCCGCAACACGGTGCTTGAGAATTTATATCATCACGGTGACTTAAAACGTGAGGAATGCGACTCACTGAAAAGCATTCCCATCAAGCTCGATTTCAAGGTCGAAGAGAACTACGACGGGCAGGCCAAATATTTCAGAGAGGCCATTGCGTCTTATCTGAAAGACTGGTGCAACGAAAACGGATATGATTTGTATTCCAGCGGTCTGAAGATATACACGACCATCGATACCCGAATGCAGAAGTATGCCGAGGAAGCGGCAAGAAAGCAGATGAAGCAGGTGCAGCAGAACTTCAATAATCATTGGGGTATCTACAGAAACCAATCCGGCAACTGGCTCCGTCAAGAACCATGGCAGGACGAGAACCATCAGGTGATACCCAACTTCATTCAACAGATTGCAGAACGGCAACCTTTCTATAAGGCCTTGCTGGCCCGTTTTCCCAACAATCCCGACTCCGTCAGCTACTATTATAAAGTGTGGAAGCACCCTGTAAAGGTGTTCGACTATGCCAAAGGCTCCGTCATCAAAGAAATGACCTCCGAGGATTCCATCAAATATATGACGACGTTCATGCATTGCGCCTTTGTTGCCATGGAACCGCAGACGGGAGCCGTGAAAGCATGGGTGGGCGACATCGACTTCAATTCGTGGAAGTATGACAAGGTGACGGCCATGCGCCAACCCGGCTCAACGTTCAAGTTGTTCGTCTATACGGAGGCCATGAACCAAGGACTCACCCCATGCGACAAGCGACGCGACGAATATATCTCGATGCAAGTCTATGACAAGAAGAAACAAAAGGAAGTTACATGGACGCCGGGCAATGCCAACGGCTCTTTCAGTGGCGACTCCATGCCTTTGAAGAGTGCCTTCGCCCGAAGCATCAACTCGGTTGCCGTCAGACTCGGTCAGGAGATGGGCATCAAGCGCATCATCGAGACGGCCAAGAAGATGGGCATCGTGAGTCCGTTGGACGATGCGCCTTCCTTGGCACTGGGTTCCAGCGATGTCACGCTGTTGGAGATGGTGAATGCCTACTGTGTTGTTGCGGATAACGGTAAGCACCACGACCCCGTGCTGGTCACCCGCGTCTTGGATAAAGACGGAAACGAAGTGTATGTAGGCCCAACCAAGTCCGAGCAGGTTATTCCTTATAAGAGTGCATTCCTCATGCAGCAGATGTTGCAAGGCGGCATGCGTGAACCCGGCGGAACGTCACAATCGCTTTGGGGATATGTGGGAGACTTCCGCGACACCGAGTTCGGCGGAAAGACCGGAACGAGCAACAACCACTCCGATGCGTGGTTCATGGGCGTCAGTCCCAAATTGGTGGTAGGAGCATGGGTCGGTGGCGAATACCGAAGCATCCATTTCCGAACCGGGGCGTTAGGACAAGGCTCGCGAACGGCACTACCCATTTGCGGCTACTTCCTGCAGGCGTTGTTCAGAGATCCGGCCTTCAAGCAGTATCACGCCAAGTTCGACAAACCGCACGACGATGACATCACGAGCGACATGTATCTCTGCCCCAGCTACAGTCCGCAAGCCAAGCGTGACACGACGGCCAACGACAGTATCATCGGTGAAGAGGAAGTCATACTCGACGAAGAAGGCAATCCGGTCACCCGTCCGATAGAAGAAACCGAAGGAAGCAACAATAAAACTTCGGACAATTCGAAGACCGCAAAGCCTGCCAATGAGCCTAAAAAAGAGAAGGACAAGAAACGAAAGCCGGCTGAACAGCAAGTCAACTTAGATGACCTCTGACAATAATCATTTAATCCGCACAACGCATGAATACAATCGAACAAACCACACAACAAATTGAACGCTTTATCCATAAAATCGGGCAAAAGTTTCCGGCGTGCGACGAATGCGACATCGTGACCGACATACACGTATGCGCAAACCAAGACACCGGGGAACTGTTGGCCTACGACGACAATGAAAACGAGATTACACGGTGCGTGATTGAACAGTGGATCGGCAACACCGACGATAACTTCTACGACCGGATTACGCTGCAACTGAGAAAAATTTTCAAACGCGAGGCCGAAATCGTCGACCATCTGGGCATTCTGAAGCCCTACAGCTTCGTGTTAGAGAGCGACGAACGCATGCCCATTGCCGAGCTCTATCTTGCCGACGACGACACGGTCATCATCGACGGCGACCTGATGCCCGGATTGGACAAAGACTTTGACGACTTCCTTTCAAAGCTCATGCAGGAATAACGCTGCCCGCCGACAATTCATTTTCAGCCCAAATCGTTATAAGCCCCGGGGCGCAAACGCCAAACCGAAAGAAATGTTAGTTGCGCCCCGGGGCGAAAGCTCCAAACGTAAACGTATATTAACGTCGCCCTAGGGCGAAAGCTCCAAACGTAAACATGTGTTAACGTCGCCCCGGGGCGAAAGTCTCGATGTAAACATATATTAACATCGCCCTAGGGCGAAAGTTTCAAACGTAAATGTGTGTTAACGTCGCCCTAGGGCGCAAGTTCCAAACGTAAACGTGTGTTAACGTCGCCCCGGGGCGCAAGCATCAAACAGAAGTGGAGGGTGAATGTGCTCCAAGGCGCAAGCATCAAACCGAAAGAAAAAAGGTTGGTCCAATTGGGGGCAGACCTCCCACGGACCGGTGTGGGTTTATAGTTGTCTATAAACGTTAATGTGTCTAAAAGTAGGGCGGGACGGAAGACGGTGTCCGCCCTTTTTGCGTACTTTTGCATCGTTTACAAACGGGATGGGCATTCCAATCAACTGATGAAAACCAATACACTGAAGTTTCTCGCGGTCTATGCGGCATGGGTGATGCTCTTTGCCTTGCAAAAACCTTGTTTCATGCTTTGGCATCATGCGTTGATGCCGACGGCAGGGGTGGGCGACGTGTGGCAGGTGATGCTTCACGGACTGTCGCTCGACCTTTCTGTGGCAGGCTATTTCAGCGTGGTGCCGGGGCTGCTGATACTGGCTGAAACGTGGTGTCGGGGGCGTGTCACGAGGTGGATTGGCCGTGGCTATGACGCGTTGGCCGCGCTGTTGTTTGCCGTGACGTTCTGTCTCAACCTCGTGCTTTATGGCTATTGGGGCTTTCCGCTTGATGTTACACCGCTGTTCTACTTCTTCTCTTCTCCGGCCGATGCCGTGGCGAGTGTGAGCGTGTGGACGGTGGTAGTGGGCTGTGCAATGGCGTTGCTCTTGGCGACGGGCGTTTTCCTGTTGATGCAAAAGGTGGAACACGGGTTTGACGGTCTTTCCCCAGACGGTGGTGGAAGGATAGGACGGTCGGTGTTGCAGCTTGTGCTGACGGGGGCGTTGCTTCTGCCCATCAGAGGTGGTGTGGGCGTGTCGGTGATGAATGTGGGCGAGGCCTATTTCAGTAAGGACATGCGGCTGAATCATGCGGCCGTGAACCCGGTGTTCAGCTTGATGGAGAGCCTGTCGAAGCAGGAGGACTTCGCTTCGCAATATAGGTTTATGGACGAGGGTGAGGCGGAGCGCGTCTGCCGGCCTTTGCTCTACACGCGGAGCGACAGCACGGAACGGTTGCTCACCGTGCAGCAGCCCGATATTTATATCGTGATATTGGAGAGCTTCTCGCGTGAGCTGATGAAGACTCGTGCTGTGCCTAACATGAACCGATGGGCCAAAGAAGGCGTTTTCTTTGAGCATTTCTATGCCAACAGCTTCCGTACTGACCGTGGCATTGTGTCTATCCTGAGTGGCTATCCGGCTCAGCCGACAACCAGTCTGATGAAATATACGCGGAAGGTCAATCATCTTCCTTCTATTGCAGGCGCGCTGAGTCGGCAGGGATATGGATTGAAATATTATTACGGGGGCGACGCGGACTTCACGAATATGCGTGCTTATCTGACAGGAATGGGTTTCACGGACATTGTGTCGGACAAAGACTTCCCGTTGAAGAGTAGGTTGAGTAAGTGGGGCGTTCCCGACCATTTGGTGTTTGAGCGATTGCAGAACGATTTGAAGGGTGAGACAGGCGGTCCGCTGTTGCGTGTTATCCAGACAAGTAGCTCGCATGAACCTTTCGATGTTCCTTTCCGGCGGCTGGGCAACAAGGTGTTGAATGCCTTTGCCTATACCGACGACTGCGTGGGACGCTTCGTTGCTTTTCTGAAACGTACGGGACGTTGGAAGCATTCGCTCGTTGTCTTGGTGCCCGACCATCAAGGTTGCTATCCCGAACACTTGAGCGAGTTCAGCCTTGCACATTATCAGATACCGATGATATGGTTGGGCGGTGCCGTTAAGTCGCCTTTTACGGTGGAGAACTACGGCTCACAGCATGATTTGGCAGCTACATTGCTGGGACAGATGGGCATCGGGCATGAGAATTTCCGCTTCAGTAAAGACATGCTTGACCGCAAGGCTCCACACTTTGCATTCTTCACGTTCCCCGACCTTTGGGGCTTGGCAACGCAAGAACGGCGAATGATTTATGACAATGTCTCGAAGAAGGTGATGCTTGATGAGGGCAATGGCCGGCACGATTTAGAAAGACAAGGAAAGGCCTACCTGCAAGAACTCTATAACGACATAGCGCAACGATGATGACAGAACTATCGGAACTCTTTCAGACGCTTAAAACTGTCGATACAACAGTCTTCCTCGCGGTGAACGGTTGCCACAACGACTATTTCGATAGTGTGATGTGGTTGGTGAGCGACAGGTTCGTGTGGCTCCCGATGTATGCTGCGTTGCTCTATGTGTTGCTGAAGAACTATTCTTATAAGGTAGTGCTGTCTGTTCTTTTGGCTATCGGTGTTGTCATTCTGTTCACCGATAGCTTTACTTCGCAGGTTGTCCGACCATGGATAGCGCGGCTTCGTCCCGGTAATCTCGATAATCCCCTAAGTGCTTGCGTGCATGTTGTGGACGATTATCGTGGCGGAGCCTATGGTTGTCCGTCCAATCATGCAAGCAATACGTGGGGCTTGGCTTTCTTCTTTACCTATCTATTCAGACGCTATTGGCTTTCGGTCTTTCTCTTTTCGTGGGCACTTTTGCAATGCTATAGTCGCATGTACTTGGGCGTTCACTATTTCGGCGATCTGTTGATAGGGGTGCTGTTTGCCTTGTGTGGTTCTTCAGTTGTTTATTATATGTTTAGTCGGATAAGTGGTCCGCAGTATGCACAAGACTTGAAACACCTTTATATGCCGGTGTGGGTGGGATTGTTCATCTTGGCAGTGATTATGGTTTCCTCTATATTCTATCGCGTATGACCATAGCGCCCGTTGCCGTTTTCCATTCTCCTTTCAGTTCAAAGTTCGGTATCCCAAAGCAGAGTGGTGTTGTGGAGATGTTGAAAGGAGAGATTGTCTTCCTTCCAGCCTATCGTAATCCTGATGCGTTGCGTGGATTGGAGGCCTTTGATTATTTGTGGCTCATTTGGGATTTCAATGCCAACAGGCATCATGCGGGTAGTTTGATGGTACGTCCCCCACGTCTCGGAGGGAATAAGAAGGTTGGAGTATTTGCCAGTCGCAGTCCTTTTCGTCCTAATGGTTTAGGTCTTTCTTCAGTGAAGATTGAAATGATAGAGTGGGCGAGCAATCGTGGTCCGATCATTCATGTATTGGGTGCGGATTTGATGAATGGAACGCCGATTTACGACATCAAACCTTATGTGACCTATACCGATGCACATGTCAATGCGCGCAGTGGATTTGTAGACACTAACCAATGGCAACGCTTGCAGGTAGTCATGTCCGATGAAGTGCATGCCTTTTTGTTGTCTCGTGGCTTTGATGAGGAACGGATAGCAGCGTTGAAGCAAGTGTTGGAGCAAGACCCTCGTCCCCCGTATCAAGACAATCCCGATAAGATTTACGGCATGCCTTTCATGGGAGCCGATATTCATTTCCGCGTGAAGGGCGATGTGCTGACAGTCTTAGCTTTGTAAATCTATCCGTTTGGGCGTTCGGTTGCTTTTACGATAAGAATACTGAGTTCGTAAAGCAGCCAGATGGGGAGGGAAACAATGAACAAGGTGAAGATGTCGGAGGTAGGCGTAATGACGGCTGCAAGGATAACAATGCCCACGATGGCATGCTTGCGGTATCGTGTCATCCATGAATGCTTGAGCAATCCCGCGAGTGCGAGTAACCAGCTGATAACCGGAATCTCAAAGACAAGGCCGAAGAGGAGTGCCATCATGAGCAGCGTGTCCATATATGACTGTATGGTCAGCATGTTTTGAACTTCGGGGCTCACGGAATAAGTGCCGAGAAAACGTAGCGTCAAAGGGAAAATAAGGAAGTAATTAACGAGATTGCCCATGAAGAACATGGCGTAGGCACTGCCGACGATGCGCCCCGAATACTTGCGTTCTCTGGCATATAGCGCCGGGCTAATGAACTTGTATAGCTGATAGATGATGTAAGGCGAAGCGCAAAGAATACCGACAAACACGGCGACTTTTACGTGGACAAGAAATTGCTCCGTGAGTCCGGTGTTGATGAGGCTGATGCCGAAAGACTCGGTCCGCAGCATCTTGTAGGTGATGAAACCGTGGTCTTTCGGTGCCAAAACAATCTTGAATATCGGCTCTTTGAAGTAGAAGGCCAGCAGTGTGCACGCTCCGCCCACAATGATGACCTTGAGAATGATGCTCCGCAGAATGTCCAAATGCTCCCAAAAGGAGAGTTCTTCGTTCTCAGCCATCACTTGTCATTGGCGTTTGTCGTGTCCTTTTCCGTATCTTTTGTGTTTGGATTCGCTTCATTCTCGATGCCGTTGACTCCGTCCTTGAAACTCTTGACGCCTTTGCCAAGGCCTTTCATCAGTTCTGGAATCTTCTTGCCGCCAAACAAAAGCAGGATAATAAGTGCAATGATAAAAATTTCTTGTGTTCCTAACATGTTCTTTGGGTTAATGGGTTTATTGCATGCAAATATAATGGAATTGGCCGGAATATCAAAGAGAATATGTAAATATTACATGGGTTCACTGTTAAGAAGATGGGCAGAGCCGTAGGAGTAAACAGCCTTCCGTTGGCCCCTTCGGTGCTTTCTGCCAAGAATGCACGACGCTCTGAGGCCCGCCCTTGCCCTTTCTTTATGAGGAGGAGCCCGAACAGCTTGTCCCAAGGGTATACCGTACCCACGACCAAGGGTATACCGTACCTATGACCATAGGTGTACCGTACCTACGACTATAGGTATACCGTACCTATGACCGTAGGTATACCGTACCCGTGTTCAAGGGTATTTAACACCTATCCCTGTAAGTGTTTAACACCTGTCCTTGTAAGTGTTTAACACTTGTGATTGCGAGTGTTCCGTACTCACTGTTGCGAGTGTTTAACACTCACGACCGCAGGCATTAATCCCCCTCCTCTTGAAGAAGGGGAGGGGTGAGGTCTCCGAGGACTTATATCGGACTCATGTTGGTTTCGTAGCCAAAATCGCACATATAATTCACCAATACGTCAAATATCAAGTATTTTATGTCAGAATAGACACTCATCTGACCTTGAAAATTATTATTTTTGCAACAAGAACCTATTAACTAATACGAATTGACGCTATGGGTCATAACCAGACATTGCAATATCTTATCGACAACGAGCAGGATGCGCGTTGGGGACTGACAGTCAACGGTGTCGGTTTCCAGCATATAGATTCCGACGAGCCCTATCCCCCGAAGAACCATCCGCAAGAATATTCGTTCCTGGCGGACCAAGGCAGGCGGCTGAATGAATATCAATTCATCTACATTACTGCCGGAAGAGGCTTCTTTCAATCCGAGCACTGTGCGCAGACAGAAATCAAGGAAGGAGACATGTTTCTGTTGTTTCCCCGAGAGTGGCACAGTTATCACCCCGACCCCGGAACGGGCTGGAATGAATATTGGATAGGCTTCAGGGGGCAGAACATAGACAGCCGTATTGCGAACGGCTTTTTCTCTCCGCGGGAACCGGTGTTCCATGTCGGGCTGCACGATGAACTTGTGCAGGTGTTCCGGAACGCCATTGCGATAGCCAAGGAGCAGTATGTCGGCTACCAGCAGATGCTGGCCGGGGCCGCGAACATGGTGATGGGCCATGCTTACGCCTTTAACCGGCACAACGAATTCGAAAACCGTGAGGTGGTCGAGCAGATGAGAAAGGCGAAGGTGATCATGACGGAACGGCTCGCAGAGGGTATCACCCCGATGGAAGTGGCGGAAGAAATCAATATGGGCTATTCAAGGTTCCGTCAGGTGTTCAGGAAATTCACAGGCTATGCGCCGCTCCAATATATTCAGGAGGTGAGGCTGACGAAATGCAAACAACTCTTGGCAAACACCAATCTTTCGCTGACGGAAATTGCCTATCAGGTGGGTTATGAGTCGGTAGACTATTTCGCAACCACTTTCCGCAAGAAGAACGGGGTCACACCGACGGCCTATCGGAAATCTGTAAGACGATAATCACTAAACCATATAACTAATGAAACAACTAAAATCTCAACAAGCAGACAGCGTCTTCTTCGCCGTAGACTTAGGCGCCACGAGTGGCAGGACTATCATCGGTACGATTTCAGGCAAGGGTGCCGATGGCTGTGTGGCTGACAAGCCGACCATCACGTTGGAAGAACTGACCCGCTTCGACAATGCACTGATACAAATCCGCGGGCACGTCTGCTGGGATTTGGCCGCCCTCTACAACGAAATCATCGCCGGACTCCGTCTTGCTGCCCAAAGAAACTATCCTATAGAAAGCATAGGCATTGACACTTGGGGTTGCGACTTTGTATGCATCGGAGCCGACGGTCTGCCGTTGGGTAATCCGTTTGCCTACCGCGACCCGCACACCGTAGGGAAAATGGATGAATATTTCGCTGAGGCGATGCCGAAAGCGCAGGTGTATGAGAAAACGGGCATACAGCTGATGAACTTTAACTCGCTTTTCCAACTCTATGCGATGCGCAAGGCTGGGAGTCCGGCACTGCAAAATGCCGACAGAATCCTGTTCATGCCCGACGCGTTGAGCTATCTCCTGACAGGGGAGATGGTTTGTGAGTATACCATATCCTCTACGTCACAGATGCTGAATGTGCATACGGGAGAAATCGACGAGGCATTGCTTCGGAGTGTGGGACTGCGACGGACACATTTCGGTAGGGCGGTCGGACCCGGTACCGTTGTCGGGACACTAACCGAAGAGGTCCGCAAACTGACAGGACTCGGTCCGCTTCCCGTCGTTGCCGTGGCAGGGCATGACACGGCAAGTGCCGTTGCAGCCGTTCCTGCCACAGGTCCGCACTTTGCTTATCTCAGTTCGGGCACATGGAGCCTGATGGGAATCGAAACGCCGCAGGCTATCGTCAATGAGCAGTCTTTCAGTCGTAACTTCACCAATGAGGGAGGAGTTGCGGGCACTGTCCGCTTCCTGAAGAATATCTGCGGCATGTGGCTGTATGAGTGCTGTCGCCGCGAATGGAAGAAAGAGTCCGGCGACGTGAGCCATGCAACGCTGATCGAAGAAGCCATGAAGGCCGAGGGCTTCAGGAGCCTCATCAATCCCGATGACCCCATGTTTGCCAATCCCGACTCCATGACGGCGGCCATTCAGACTTATTGCCGCAGGCACGACGAGCCTGTTCCCGAGACCCGGGGGCAGTTCTGTCGCTGCATATACGACTCGCTCGCACTGCGCTATCGGCAGGTGTTCGGCTGGCTGAAGGAATTTGCTCCGTTCCCGATAGATGTACTCCACGTGATAGGTGGCGGTTCGCAAAACAGTTTTCTCAATCAGTTCACGGCCGATTCATGCAACATCACTGTTCTTGCCGGTCCTCAGGAGTGCACCGCCATCGGCAATGTCATGTTGCAGGCAAAGGCTGCCGGATATTTCAAGGATGTGTGGGAAATGCGGCAAGTCATCGCAAACAGCATTACACCGGCAAGATTTATCTCTCGGGATACGGCACCGTGGAAGGCTGCCTATGAGAAATACCTATATGTAACAGGTGGGAGTGAAGAATAAACAATCATAAGCCCCAATCAGCCGTTAATCTTGCGACATGTGAGCAAACGCCACGATAAACGATGGGAGGCTTGTCACACTATGGTAAAACCTCCCAATGACCAACTTAGGACAAATTAAATATAGAAACCAACTAAAAACTTAAAGTTATGAAAACAGAAAGTATTGAAAAGGCTTATGCCTATGCAAAAGAACGTTATGCAGCTGTGGGTGTGGATACCGACAAAGCTATTGAACTACTGAAGAAGACTCCGATTTCCCTACATTGCTGGCAGGCCGACGACGTGGTCGGCTTCGAGCGCAACGAAGCGCTCTCCGGAGGAATTCAGACAACGGGGAACTATCCGGGGCGTGCCCGAAACATAGAGGAAGTACGCCGAGACATCCTTTTCGTAAAGAGTCTGTTGGGAGGGAAGCACCGGTTGAATCTTCATGAAATATATGGTGATTTCGGCGGGAAGTTCGTAGACCGCAATCAAGTGGAAGTCGGCCAATTCCAAAGTTGGATAGACTGGGCAAGAGAGAACGACATGAAACTCGACTTCAACTCTACCAGTTTCTCACATCCGAAGAGCGGCAGCCTGTCATTGGCTAATCCCGACAAGGGTATCCGCGAATTCTGGATCGAGCATACCAAGCGTTGCCGTAGGATTGCCGATGCTATGGGCAGGGCACAGGGCGACCCTTGCATCATGAACATCTGGGTGCACGACGGTTGCAAGGACCTGACCGTCGAGCGTATGCGCTATCGCCGGCTCATGGCAGAGAGCTTGGACGAGATATTGGCCGAGAAGCTCGACGGCGTGAAGAACTGTCTGGAGGCAAAACTCTTTGGTATCGGGCTGGAAAGCTACACCGTCGGTTCGCACGACTTCGTGGCCGGCTACTGCGCTACGCGTAATCTGATGTACACCCTCGACACTGGACATTACGAGCAGACCGAGAACGTCAGCGACATGGTAGCGTCACTCCTGCTCTTCGTGCCCGAGTTGATGCTCCATGTGAGCCGCCCCGTGCGCTGGGATTCCGATCACGTTACAATCATGAACGACCAGACGCTTGACCTTTTCAAAGAACTAGTGCGGGCCGACGCGCTTGACCGTGCGCACATTGGACTGGACTACTTCGATGCCTCCATCAACCGCATCGGTGCATATATCGTCGGGACGCGCGCCACGCAGAAATGTCTGTTGCAGGCTTTCTTGGAACCCATCGACCGGCTCCGTGCCTACGAGGATACCGACAAGGGGTTCGAGCGCCTGGCCCTGTTGGAAGAAGCTAAGAGTCTGCCGTTCGGCGCCGTCTATGACTATTTCAACCTGACAAGCGGCGTACCTGTCGGCGAGGATTTCATTCCCGTAGTCGAGCAATATGAAAAGGATGTACTGTCTAAACGCGGATAAAAAATGAATATCATCATCGGACTTCTCATCATCGCCATCGGCGCTTTCTGTCAATCGAGTTGCTACGTCCCTATTAACCGCATCAAAGCGTGGAGCTGGGAGAGCTACTGGCTTGTGCAGGGTGTGTTCGCATGGTTGTTGCTCCCGCTGCTTGGCGCATTGCTTGCCGTGCCTTCGGGACACTCGCTGACGGATCTCTTTACCGCCGATCACATGTTCGACATCAACATGACCATTCTTTTCGGCATTCTTTGGGGCGTGGGAGGGCTAACCTTCGGACTTTCCATGCGTTATCTCGGAGTTGCGCTCGGACAGAGCATCTCTTTGGGTACTTGTGCGGGATTGGGAACGGTACTCGGTCCTATTATGCTGAACGTCATCTATCCCGAGGGGCACCATTTGGAAAAACTGACGATCTCGGTGCTCATCGGAGTAGGAGTGACGCTCGTGGGCATTGCCGTCATCGGCGTTGCGGGCTCGATGAAGGCGGCTCAGCTTAGTGACGAAGCGAAGCGCGCAGCCGTCAAGGATTTCAATTTCCCGAAAGGAATCGCCATCGCACTCTTGGCTGGCTGCATGAGCGCGTGCTTCAATGTGGGGCTGGAGTTTGGGAGCGGCTTGCATTTTGCCGCGACGTCCGGCCTGTTCAAGACGCTGCCCGCCACCTTGCTCGTTACGGTCGGCGGCTTCGCTACTAACGCCGTCTACTGTCTCTGGCAGAACCAAAAGAACCATACTTGGAGTGATTACGGCAAGCGAAGCGTGTGGGCTAACAACATTCTCTTCTGCCTTTTGGCGGGAGCGTTGTGGTACAGCCAGTTCTTCGGATTGGCTCTGGGCAAAGGCTTCCTTACCGACTCGCCCGTGCTGATTACGTTCTCGTTCTGCATACTGATGGCGCTCGACGTCGTTTTCTCCAACGTTTGGGGCATACTACTGAAAGAGTGGAAAGGCTGCGGGCGACGAACGATAGCCGTGCTCGTCGTGGGCATCGCGATTCTGGTTGTTTCTTCGTTCCTGCCTCAATTGTTATGATCGTACTGAATTAAAACAAGCAAATGATTATGAAAAGTATTTTAGACGGCCGTCCCCGATTGGAAAACGAGGTCGGCAAGATTTCGGAAGTGGCCGGATATCTCTGGCAGAAAGGGTGGGCCGAGCGCAACGGCGGGAACATCACCGTCAACATCACGGCGTTCATCGACGACGAAATCAAGGCGCTCCCAGCTATCAGCGACATAAAAGAGATAGGGGCGACGCTGCCAGCCTTGAAGGGCCAATATTTCTTCTGCAAGGGAACGGGACGACGCATGCGCGACCTTGCTCGATGGCCGATGGAGAACGGAAGCGTCATTCGTGTGCTCGACGACTGCAGCAGTTATGTCATCATCGCCGACAATCCCGTGCTTCCGACTTCTGAATTGCCGAGCCACCTGATGGTTCACGCTCGAGGGCTCGAGCGAAAGACGGAAATCAGGGCTACGCTGCACACACACCCGATCGAACTTGTGGCCATGAGCCATGGTAAGAGATTTTTGGAGAAAGATGTGCTCACACGCTTGTTGTGGAGCATGATTCCCGAGACGAAAGCCTTCTGTCCGCTGGGGCTGGGCGTCGTTCCTTACGCTATTCCGGGCTCGAACGCCTTGGCCGAAGGAACGCTGAAAGAACTTGAGGATTACGACGTGGTGCTATGGGAAAAGCACGGTGTCTTTGCCAAAAGCACGGATATCATGGATGCGTTCGACCAGGTTGATGTGCTGTCGAAGAGTGCCGCCATTTATTTGGACTGTAAAGCCATGGGCTTCGAGCCAGATGGAATGAGCGACGCGCAGATGAAGGAACTCTCGCAGGTTTTCCATTTGCCGAAGTAAGCAATCTTCTCCTGAAAAAATAGCCTGAACGGATTTTCAAGTTTCTGTTCAGGTTATTTTATAGAGCCAAAAAATATTTTAGTTTTTTTACAGCCAACAATAATTTCTACTTAGAATTTGCAAATTCTTATCGGAAAACGGAAAAATCTGCTCAGAATTTGCAAATTCTTGATGGAAAACAGAAAAATCTGCTCAGATTTCAAGAATTCTTTATAAAAAACAGAAAATTCCATTCGGAATTTGCGAATTATTTGCAGAACGCAGTGATTTTTGTCAATAATTCGCAAGAAATTTGCAGAACGCAGCTAATTTCGTCAATAATTCGCGAGAAATTTGCAGAACACAGCTAATTTCGTCAATAATTCGCGAGAAAT
>ERZ772960.659-NODE-659-length-29794-cov-9.608225_pt1 | contig 29794 bp, 28 predicted proteins | sample MGYA00580678_ERZ772960 | MGnify/ENA primary metagenome ERZ772960 (study PRJEB29015, sample SAMEA2737930) | human oral metagenome | biome: human oral; feature: human-associated habitat; material: dental | place: China | collected 2059 ... | reverse complement strand
GAGACCATTTGAACCGCGCAGAGGTTCAACTCTGGTCGAATAGTATCAATTTTTCCGCGGGGTCGTTAAAAAAACGGCCTGATGCGTTTGTCCTACAGCTTAAAGCAGGGCAACCGCATTAAAAATATTTTCGGAGCAGCTGAAATTCGGTTACTGCATCGAGGGATGCAAGCTCTTTTTACACCGTATAGCTTGTAGATGATGTTTCTCCTCCGCAGCCTGTCCAATTAGTATGGAAAAATGTGCCGAGCGCCTTGTCGGTGCGTTCATACGTGTGCGCACCGAAGTAGTCGCGCTGCGCTTGTAAAAGGTTTGCCGGTAGATGGGTACAGCGTATACCGTCGAACCACGCCAGCGCTGCGGAGAGCGCCGGAACAGGAACTCCATTGAGAACAGCGAACGTTACCGCTTGCCGCAGTGCAAGCTGTGTACGGCGTAACACTTCGCTAAAATAGGGGTCGGCAATTAAATTCCGTAAATCTTTATTGCGGATGTAGGCCTCGCTGATTTTCTCCAAAAACACCGATCGAATAATGCAGCCTCCGCGCCAGAGAAGTGCAAGTTCTCCGAGATCGATTCTCCAGCTGTGATGCACATCCGCCGTTTTAATCAACTCGAATCCTTGTGCATAGGAAATAATCTTAGCAGCGTAAAGTGCGTCGTGTAAAATCTGCAAGAGTTCATCGTTATTGCCGCCCGAAACGGATGTGTCTGCCGATTCGACGCTGCGGGATAGATCGGCCGAATGTACGGCATCCGTCTCCGCAACGCCCATTTCTTCTTTCGGGTTTGTTGCATTCGGCGCCTTTGTTTGTATACCGGAGAATACCTCCGCCGTTTCCGTCCGCTGCGTCCGTTGACTGCTTAAACAGCGGGCATATACCGACTCGGTAATCAACGTGAGGGGGACACTCTCGGATAAGGCTGTCATACCTGCCCACTTACCCGTTCCCTTTTGTGCGGCTGTATCTGCAATCTTGTCGATTAAATAGGATCCGTCCGTATCGCGGTAGTTGAGGATATTCGCAGTGATTTCTATCAGATACGAACAGAGTTCTCCTTTGTTCCAATCGGAGAAAACCGCGCTCATCACTTCGTTAGGCATTTTGAGCGCTTTGCGCATAATGTCGTATATTTCGCAGATAAGCTGCATATCACCGTATTCAATCCCGTTATGCACCATTTTAACAAAATGCCCTGCGCCGCCTGCTCCAATCCAATTACAGCAGGGACTCGTATCTATGTGTGCGGCAATGGTTTGCAGCAGCGGTTGTACAAGCGGCCATGCGGCTGCGCTTCCGCCGGGCATAAGAGACGGCCCGTTCAGCGCACCCTCTTCTCCGCCGGAAACACCCATCCCAATATACAAGATTCCTTTTGCTTCAACCTGTTTTATACGCCGCTCCGTATCGGCAAAGTTGGAATTACCGCCGTCAATAATAACATCGCCTTCATCTAAAATCGGCAGCAGACTTTGAATTACCTGATCGACAGGATCACCGGCCTTTATCATCATCAAGATTTTTCGGGGACGTTCGATAGAATCAATCAATTCCGGCAGACTGTGTGTAGGAATAAACCGCTTCCCCGCACCCTTTGAACCGGTAAATTCATCCGGCCGTTCAGGGCGAATATCAAACACCGCAACAGTGTAACCTTTGCTTTCTATATTTAATGCAAGATTTTCTCCCATAACGGCAAGACCGATAATACCGATAGATGCTTTCATATTCTTCTCCCTGCGATTGCTCTGCGCATTTTTGCTAAGTTCTGTAAGCCGGTTTCTTTCAGCCTATTCATCACCTCAACGTAGAGTACATTAATGAGCGTACCCACCGCCAAACTGTCCGAAAACGATTCCGAAATAACCGAATTGAGTACGGGACTCACCGTCAGTAATATATCCGCACAATGCGCAAGCGGTGAGTTATCATAACTGGTTATGACAACGATCGGGCATTTATGTGTTTTCAACTCCTCTGCCAACGCAACAATATCATAATTTTTTCCCGAATGGCTAAACAGCAGTGCCACATCCTCAGCGCATGCCTGTGAAGCGAGCATGAGCTGCATGTGAAATTCATCAGTGTACATACATGCAAGCCCCGTCCGTAACAGCTTATGATAAGCATCGCGGGCGTTTACATTTGAACCGCCGAATCCGAACAGCAGCAAATGTCGGGCAGTTGTCATAAGCTCCGCTGTTTTTATGACGGCTTTTTTATCGAGGAGTTTCCGGCTGGATTCGAGCGCCCGTATGGTATGTTTAAAGATACGGTCGATAACATCTTCTTCCTGCTCATCTCCGTCAACCGCTATTTCAAAAATATGCGCATTATCGGCAGCGCTTTCGCGAGCAAGCGCAATACGGAATTTCTGATAGCCTTGATAACCGAGCTTTTTAACAAACCGTACCAGTGTCGCCTCGCTGATACCGATTTGCGCTGCCAGCTCGGTGATACTCGGATCAACAGTAGCTCCTTTGTGTTCGATAATAAAATCTGCAATGAGCCGTTCTTTTTCACTGAGTGATCCATACTGGTTTTTAATAGTATAAAGAACACTTACTGTTGTTTCGCTTTCTGTATTCATCTTATTGACCATCACTCTTATTAGTATATCTTGAAAGTTTTTTTTATGCAAGGAATATTTTTTTCTTGACAGCAGATATTCTTCGGTGTAAGCTATTAGTATAGTTCATCTCAATTGTTTTTTTGAGGGATCGTTTAGAAGGAGATTGCAGATATGCTGAAGATGCCGGCGGCAAACAAACCGGTTGATCCGCTTTTAGCGTTTACCATTATATTTACGATGGTTTCGCTGGTTGTGTTTGCCGTTATTCCGTTAGTAAAGGTACTTATTCAAAGTTTTATTTCGTATGAGGGGACTGTTTCTTTTGACGCATACCTCCGTGCGTTTACGTCGGAAGAAAATTTTAAGGCGCTCAGTCATAGTTTGACGCTTGGAGCGGCGAGCGGCATCCTTTCTACTGCTATCGGTTTTTTGTTTGCCTACAGCGCCGCTTATGTCCACATGCGCTGGAAGCGGCTTTTCAACCTGATTGCCATGCTTCCGATTGTTTCGCCGCCTTTTGCCATCGCGTTGTCGATTATCTTGCTGTTCGGCAGTAGGGGTTTGATTTCTTATACCCTACTCGGTTTACAGGATGTGAATATCTACGGATTCCGCGGGCTTTTGTTTGCGCAAACGCTCTCGTACTTTCCTATTGCATATCTGCTTTTAAACGGAGTGCTCGGTTCGATTGATCCTTCAATTGAAGAAGCCGCCCGCAATATGGGTGCTTCACGGGGCAAGACCTTTCTTCACGTTACGCTGCCGCTTTGCTTGCCCGGTATTGCGAACGCATTTTTGCTGGTATTTATCAAATCGGTTGCCGACTTCGGGAATCCCATCACCATCGGCGGCAACTATCAAACCTTAGCGACGCAAATTTACTATCAGGCAATCGGTAATTATGATATGCAGGGCGGTGCAGCGGTGGCTATTTTGCTGCTGCTGATTTCGATCGGTCTTTTTGCGCTTAGTAAGCTCTGGGTAGAAAAGAAAACTTTTGTTACCATTACCGGCAAGGCGGCACGCGGGCGAGTACTGATTGACGAAAAGCATATCGCGGCGCCGATCAATGCAGGCTGCTATCTTATTTCGGCTATCGTTATCGGGTTGTATATCCTCATTCCGCTTGTTTCGTTCGTTAAACTGTGGGGTATCAATTATACATTCACCCTTGAACACTACCGGTATGCATTCGGTATCGGTATGAAGAGTCTCCGTGACTCAACGTTGATGGCGGCACTTGCTACTCCGGTTACCGGCATATTGGCAATGGTTATCGCCTTTTTAACGGTACGTAAGCGGTTTGTCGGTAGAAAAGCAATGGAGTTGATTTCGATGCTCGGTATGACGGTGCCGGGTACGGTCATGGGAATCGGCTATGTGCTGTCCTTTAATACTCCGCCGCTTGTGCTTACCGGTACAATGCTCATCATCGTGCTGTCCTATGTGTTCCGCTATCTTCCCGTCGGCGTACAATCGGGCGTAACTTCGCTAAAGCAGATTGATCCTTCTATAGAGGAAGCGGCGGCAGATTTAGGGGCAAACTCATTTACAACATTTACGACCGTTACACTGCCGCTCATTAAAACCGCATTTTTCGGCGGACTCGTCTATACTTTTGTAAAGAGCATGACATCGATCAGCGCCGTTATCTTTTTGATATCGGCACGGTACAAACTTTTGACGGTTTCCATTCTCGATCAGGTAGACTCGGGAAAATTCGGCGTTGCTTCGGCCTTATCAACGATGCTGATTGTCGTTGTATATATTGCAATTGCAATCCTCTACCGGCTGATACGGCTGCTCGGCGTAAATAAAAAAGACATTAAATTGACATAATGAGGTAACGATATGGTAAAGAATGAGAAATCTCAACCGGTACGGTTAGAGCACATTGTAAAAGAATATGTTTCTCCCGATAAGTCGGTGTTCCGCGCTGTCAATGATATTGATCTTACCATCGATGCAGGCGAATTCGTAACGCTGCTTGGTCCTTCCGGCTGCGGAAAAACCACTACGCTGCGGATGATCGCGGGATTTGAAACGCCGACGTCAGGCGATATGTTTCTGGGAAATGAGCGGATTAACAGTTTAACGCCCGATAAGCGCGATACGGCGATGGTGTTTCAATCCTACGCGCTGTTTCCTCATTATGATGTGTTCAACAATATTTCGTACGGATTGCGGCTCCGTAAATTATCTAAAGAAGAAATCAGCCGGAAAGTCGGGGCGATGATCGAGCTCGTGGGCTTAACCGGTATGGAAAGCCGTTTCCCGACGCAGATATCCGGCGGGCAGCAGCAGCGTGTCGCGCTTGCCCGTGCGCTTATTATGGAACCGGCCGTCATGCTGTTCGATGAGCCGCTGTCAAACCTCGATGCAAAACTGAGGGTGAATATGCGTACCGAAATCCGCAAAATTCAGCGGAAGCTCGGCGTTACAAGCATCTATGTAACCCACGATCAGGCGGAAGCAATGGCGCTTTCCGACCGTATCATCATTATGAATAAGGGGAAGATAGAACAGGTAGGTACTCCTCAAGAAGTGTATTTGCGGCCGGCTTCCGTTTTTGTCGCCGACTTTATCGGACGGGCAAACTTTATCAAGGGCGAGGTAAAGGGACGCGACGAGCAAGGCCTTGCCGTTGAACTGTACGGTACGGTGTTGCACATAAAAAATTATGCGGATAAACAATTCACCGTAGGCGACACGGTAACGGCAGTGGTGCGCCCCGAATCCGTAACGGTCGGTACGGAAGGGCAGTTTGAAGGCGATATTGTGATGTCTGCTTTTATGGGCGCGCACCAAGAGTACCGAGTTAAACTCGGCGATGCCGTGCTGGATACCGAACAACTTAACCCGATGGGCGGTAAGCTGTTTGCAGAGAACGAGCATGTATCTATCCGTCTGCATGAGGATAGCATATATATAGTAGATTAGGACACCTCTAAAAAAACAAGTCGGATTTTCAGAGGTTCCCATTAATGAGGAGGTCTATATGAAAAAGATGTGCAGTATGATGTTTGCAGCGATCGCTGCTGCAGGAATGCTCTTTGCCATGGGCGGGCAAGCGGAGCAGGGAAATGGAAAACCGAAACATTTGACAATGTATGTCGGTTATGTTGAAGAATACGGTATGAAGGTTGCAGCAGAGTTTGAAAAAGCGACCGGTATTCACGTCGATTTTGTACGCATGAGCGCAGGCGAAGCCTTGGGCCGAATCCGTGCCGAAAAAGCAAACCCGAAAGCAAGCGTATGGTACGGCGGGTCTGCCGATTCATTTATCACTGCAAAAGGTGAAGGATTATTGGAAGCATACGTCTCGCCGTCTGCCGCAAAAATTGCACCGAACTTTAAAGATGCGGAAGGTTATTGGACAGGGCTTACCGTAGGCTATCTCGGTTTTATCTGCGACAAACGCTGGTTTGAAGATCACCCCGGTGTCGCCTATCCTGAATCGTGGGATGATTTATTAAAGCCCGAATTTAAAGGACAGATTATCGTATCGAATCCCGGTTCCGCCTCTACCGGTTATTTGCTCCTTTCAACAATGGTGCAGATGCGGGGAGAAAAAGAAGGGATTCAGTATATGAAGGCGTTGAACGGTCAAGTTAAGCAGTATACTAAAAGCGGTGAAGCGCCGTCCCGTTCGGCTGCGCTCGGCGAATGCGCCGTCGGTATTACCTTTTTGCACAACGGTATCCGTTTAATGAAACAAGGCTATACCAACATTCATCTTTCCGTCCCGAAAGACGGCACCAGCTACGAGGTGGGATCCGTTGCTATGATCAAAGGCGCTCCGGAGGCAGAAGCTGCCAAGATATTCATCGACTGGTGTATGACCCCCGCGTGCCTTGAAATCGGTCAGAAATACACCGACTCCTATCACTTCTTGACCAATCCCGATGCGCATACTCCCGATGAAGCTGTTGCATTACGCGATACCAAGCTCATCAAATATGATTTTATCTGGTCGGGTCAAAATAAAAACCGTTTGCTTGAAGCATGGAACAACGCTATTAAATCGAAGTAGTAGCACAGGGGAAGAGCTGAAACTCTTAAAAACTGCACTTCCCCGCCCTCCGCCGCGGGGAGTCACGGAAAACATCTGATGTGTCTGCCCTGAAATCTTTGTCCACATCTCTTCTTTGTCCAATATTTTTATAATTTCCACTTGACTTTTTAGGGGCGGGGGGGGGGGGGGTAATATGGAAGAAAATAAATCGAGCACATATACAAGAATGATTTAATGCATCGATGATAAAGTTAAGCCGAGATATGAATAGTAGCCCTTATACCGGCTTGTGGAACCGTTTATATCTCAATCTTTGCTTTAAAAACGTTTAACAATATTGCATTAAAGAAGGAGACACTGTCTATGCAAAAAAGCAGCTTTTTAAAAATCACCGCGTTTTTGGTACTATTAACCTTGCTGACCACATTAGCAGCCGGTTGTATGACACATCGACATACGGTAGGGAGCGGCTCCCAAACAGGAGTTGTCCAAAAAAGTCGTCAATGGTATGCATTATGGGGTTTAGTCAAGATAGGGGATGCCGACTCGAAAAAGCTTGCCGGTGATGCCACTGATTACAAAATAGAATCTTACTATGGGGTAGCTGATTGGTTTATAAATTTCTTCTTGGGATGGCTTTCCATAGGAAGCAGAACAGTAAAAGTAACGAAATAAGAACTTAGTCCGTATGTTAGCTGTTCCGCAATGGCATACGGATTTACCTGGAGAATCTCTTTGTTTTACACGGATGTATAGCTTTGATTACGCAGCAACGAAGTAAATGCACCGTATATTTTCAAAAGGGCTCCCATGCAAAGCCGGAGATATTCCGTTCCTTCTCATCAAAATTGATTCCTATGAGATAGATGTCTTTTCCATGTTGCCGATACTTCTCGTAGTATTTCTTTTCTTTTATCTGTTGCAAGGCGTTCCCGCTTCCTACCTTAAATTCAATAATGTATATTTTATGCTCCATATTTAAGGTCAAGTCAATCCGTCCGCGGTTGGTCGTATCTTCGCCAATCAGCGGCGCACCTAAACTTGCCAAAAATGCATACACCACGCTGGCATAAAAACCTTCGTACATACCGATATTGTTATTCACATAATTTTGATACGGTAGCGATGCAAATAGCGTGTATAGCGCATCTTTAACCCCATCTTTATCGGCATTATAAAGCGCCATTAGCATATTACGATATAACGTACTGCTTATCAAAGTCGACTCCGAATCTGTAAGCATTGATACGACAGCTTTATTGAGCGAGCTTTTAACTTCAAAATTCGGTATTTTAAGCGAATAAAACACAGCGTCTTCGACTTGTTTTTTTTCTCGTATCGTTAAATAGCCGGATTGATACAAAAGCACTTCAAAATTAATCTTTTCAATATCAAAAGCTTCAAGCTGTTCTTCGTCTATACTAATATTTTCCAAGTCCGGCAGATAATAGTTTTTTTCTTGTATTAATTTGATAAGAAAACTCGGACTACCAGTTTCAAACCAATAATTCTTATATAAATGCCCATTTGCACAGAATTTTAGTATATCAAACGGATTATACACATTGTCCTTTAAAAAATTATAGCCGTCATACCAGCGCTTCACCTTTTCCATGTCAGCACCTTCCAGATACGGCTGAAAGCTCGTTTCAAGATCGGCTTGCGTATACCCGCATATATTCCCGTACTTGGGATATAGTGATATATCTTCAATATTATTCAATCCGGAAAAAATACTTACCTTTGAAAATTTACTCACCCCGGTAAGAAATGCAAACTTGACATATTCATCGTTGTATTTGATATGCTCGTAAATACCTTTGAGCGTATCCCGTGCATAATTCCGCATTGCAGGGTTGGTAATATTATCCAATATCGGCTTGTCGTATTCATCGATTAAAATAACAACTCGTTTATTATATTTTTTATAGGTTTCTTTGATAAGTAAATCAAACTGAGCGGAAAGAGCAAGCGTTTTATCAAATATTACGCCGAGACATTCGGCATTCCACCGCAGGGTTGATTGTACTTCGCTCTGGAAATTAAATTCCGATGTGAAATTACCGCCCCAGTGAATCCGTATGACGGGATAGGGTTCAAAATCATATTTATCGTAAATGTACAAGCCCTTAAAAAGTTCTTTCTTGCCTTCGAAAATTGCTTGCAGAGTTGTTAAAAAAAGACTTTTGCCGAACCGACGCGGTCGCGATAAAAAAGCATATTGATATGAACAAATAATTTCGTAAGCTTCTTCTGTTTTATCAATATACAGATAATCATCCTCTATAATTTTGGAAAAGGTGTGTATTCCTATCGGCAATTTTTTCATAATAATACCTCTTATTGCGCTCTTGCTAAAAACAAGTTCAATTCATCCTCAAGATGTGCAAGCTGAGCTTCCGCTTTCTGAATTTTTTCAAGCACGGCTTGCCTTTGTATTTTTTCCAACTTGGCAAATACCGTATCGAAGAGTTCTTTTTCCGTAGCTTGATGTTCGGTATCGAGGTATTCTATTTTATAATATCCTGTCCATGGTTCGAACGGCTGTTCATTTTTCTGCATATTTCCTCCATTCTCTTATACTAGGCCCAACAGCTCACGTACATGACTTTGAAACTCTCCGGATGTCATCTCTCCATTCAAAAAAGCTTTTATCTCTTGCTTTACACCGGTAGGGAACCGGCGCCAGTAAGACTCTGTCCAATTATGCATCGCAGCGGTAAGACTGCGTTGTGTCTCAACCGGCATCTCTCCCAAACTATAGGAAACAAACTGTATAACCATCTCGTATAACAGATCGGCAGGCATCCCCTGTACGGAACCGTTCTTTGCTAAAGAAGCACGATGAGATTTGCCGTGCGAACCGCCCGATTGCGGAATCCATGAGTCAACCAGACCGATGATCTGCTCTTTTGAAAGTTCCGGCGCTTCTTTTTGCAAAATATCTGCGGCATAATCGCGAAAAGTATGCCGAACCCCATCCATACTCGCATCGATAGAAGCATAGATCGATTCCGACATTTTCTTAGCGGCTTCTTCGGGAGTAAACGGAATAGTGCCGTTTACAGCTCCAGTCAGCTGACCTTGCCGCCGTTCAACCGCTGCAGCAAATGCATCGATTTCGCGTACATTCGCCCTATTTAATATATAATCGAGCGCAAAAAGAAAACCTCTGTCGGTTTTTGCATCACTCATGAGGGAAGCATATACTATTTTATGGGATTTTTAAAGAGGGAGAAGAATGAATGAATGAATGAATGAAAAGACTAAGGGAAACCTCTAAAAACTTCAGCTTTTTGGAGGTTTCCAAAAAAGCATACAAGAAAACGCCGATATTCAAGAAGACTAAACACTTTTCGGACGGCAACAGTGTAAGGGTAACATTAAAATTGCTTCTTAAGAGCTAGAATTGCAGTAATAATACTCAAAACCGTTGCAGTTACGCTAATAAGCGGGACATAGATATTGAAATTATACATAAACGCATTACTACGAGCTGTAATAATGGTGTTCGGCCCGATAATATCATTTTTTGCAAGTTTTTTCCCATATACATCCCTAATTACAATAGCGCCGCCTGTATTCCGTTGATAGTCAAAACCTCCTGCCAGTGCAATATAAAAGTCGGCTTTACGACCGGGGGTATACGGATAGGCGCCGGGGCGTGTTACCGCGCCGTTTACCGTTACGGTTTGCTCTATTTCAGGAACAATAAGCCGATCACCGGGTTCTATAGGAATATGTTCATTATAAGCGGCATCAAATAAAATTTTATTTAAATTGACGGGCAACTGCTTACCTTGCCGAAAAATATATGCACTGCTCGTATCAGCCGTAACAGCTGCAGTAAAAAGCTGCATATTCTGACGTATTAACGATACGAAATTATCTCCCGGCACAAACGCTATTGAGATAATTTTAGTCTTCCCTAAAGGCTGCCCCGAACCGGATGCCGTCGCGGGTACTTCAATATATATATTAGTTTGTAAAACCTGCCGTTTTTCCACATACACCGTATCCTTATGCAACAAAGAAAAAGCTTCATCTTCTTTGTCCAGATCGACAAAAAAGGTATCGGGAATCGCAGCGCCATCATCCTTGATACGTACAACTCTTACTTGCGTCTTATCAACTCCTGCGCCTGCAATATAACCATTACCATATCGTTCGATAAGCTGATTCAGTGTTTCACCGTCATCCAACTCGTATACACCGGGACGTTCAACCGCTCCTGAAAGCGTAACTCGCCGCTTAACACGCGGAATAGAGATTACATCGCCGGGTGATAAATAAGGATCTTGCCGTAAATCTCCATCGCGAATCGCTTTAAAAAGATCATAATCGGTTGTCTTCCCCGAACTGCCCGTAATAGAGAGATACCTGCTTGAAGCAAAATCCGTTAATAGACCGGTAATAGCTTGAGATGCACGCATAAGCCCCCATGCTTTCACTTCCGTTGTTTTAACGACCTCTCCTTTCACGATTATTGTAAAAGAGCTTGGACTGGCAAGTACAAATTGCACAACACTCAAAGGATAATTTTGAGACACAAGAGCTTCCACCTGTCTTTTGACAGCGAGAAAGGTTTTACCGTTCGTATTAACCGATCCCAAATTTGATACACGGATTATGCCGCTTGCATCCACAGCAATCTGATAGGTTACAGCTGTTTGACCAATCGTATATCCCAGCTGATAAATATCACCCGGCAAAACCCGATAGTCAGGATTTGCCATTGCTTGCTGTGCCATGCGCTTATTTGCCGCGTCCGCCTCTGTTCCCAATTTTGAATTTGAATTCGTATCCGTATCTGCCGCACACAATAAAGATACAATAGCGGTAAAAAATAAAATTACCGTGAGAAATAGCTTACGCTTCATGGTTCTTTTCCTTTTTTGACAAGAACTTTGCACGGGCTGTAGGATCATGCCGGATATCATGTAATGCATTTAAGAGAAAAGCGAGAAATATTGAAAAAAAGAACCCCGCAAACGTTGCTATAATGCACAATTTTCCCCTACTGGGTTCCGATTTTATTTCGGGTACCTGCGGATAATCCAACACTTGAAATACCGGCATTTCGCTTGCCATTTCTATCTTTAACAGTTCATATTGCGCCTTTAATTGACCGTATATCTTCTCTTGCACTTGAATTTCTCGATTAAGCCGTGTCGCCTCAAGAGCAATCGAAGGTACGGAACTGTAGATATTTACCGTCTTTCGTTCCAATCCTGATGCTTCGGATTCAAGTCGCTTAATTTCATCTAACGCAGCCTGTAAACTTTTTTCCAACCCTTCTTTTTCCAATTTATGCTTATCAAGACCCATTTCCGCAAATCGCTGCTCATAATATGAAACGGCAAACTCAACTACCCGCTGCGCAAATTCAGGATCAATATCTTTAAATTTTAATGAAAAAATTCCGCTTTTTTCATCAAACTTTGCTGTCAATTGTTTTTTTAGCAACTTTCGGCTTGTCGTTTTAGGAAATTTTTTAATTTTATATCGATTAACTAAATTAAATTCTTGGATGATCGCATCTAAAAAAGAATCACTTCCGGCAAGATATACTGCAAGTTTGCTATAATTAGAACTGCTGGAACCGGTTAGGCCTGCAAGGCCGGCAAGACTGCCCAAACCGCTTGAAGCAAGTTGACTCAATGCGCTGCTCCCTTTATTACTGTCCCCGCTAATCAGCATCATTGCAGAACTCGTATACATATCCGGTAAGTATGATTTTTCAGGAGGCAGCTTTTTCGCTATGAAAGCATACACAAAAACGCCACCCATTATTAAAGCTGTCATACTGGTAACAAACCATTTCCACTTCCAGACAACGGCGACTAAATCCAATAACGATATTTCATCATCACCACTATTTGTACTATATTCCACTATAATCTCCTTATTTTTTTCTTACCGTAGATGCGCTGTTGAACAGCGTACCTCCTTGTACGCTGTTCAACGTCGAGTTTTTCTAACGAAAAACTCGCGGCTGGCTGAAACCACCGCCGTCCGTGGCGGTACTGATACGTTGATGATTTACTGCAAGTGTGGCAGCACGCAGTGGCTGCCCACCCCTCCAGCGCTTCCCCCTTCCGTCAGCCTTTTGAAAGAGGCGATGTAGATACAAGAAGTACAGCAAAAAAGTACCGCAGGCGTATCTTTGATACGTTGAGGACACTTTTTTGCTGTACGACGCAGTAGATACGTCGTATATTTCAAAAGGACTCCCATGCAAACCTTGATATATTCCTCTCCTTGTCATCAAAGTTAATTCCGACAAGATAGATGTCTTTCCCCTGCTGCCGATACTTCTCGTAATATTTCTTTTCTTTTATCTGCTGCAAAGCATCCCCGCTTCCTACCTTAAATTCGATAATGTATATCTTATGCTCCATATTTAAGGTCAAGTCAATCCGTCCGCGGTTGGTCGTATCTTCTCCAATCAACGGAACTCCTAAGCTTGCAAAAAATGCATACACTACGCTGGCATAAAACCCTTCGTACATACCAATATTGTTGTTTGCATAATTCTGATACGGCAATGAAGCAAAAAGCGTATATAACGCATCTTTAACCCCGTCTTTATCGGAATCATGAAGCGCAAGCAGCACATTACGATACAGCGTACTGCCTACTACATTCGAATCTGAGCCGGAGTCTGTAAGCATAGATACAATAGCTTTATTGAATGAACTTTTCACTTCCAAATTCGGTATTTTAAGTGAATAAAATACGGCATCTTCAATTTGTTTTTTCTCTTGTATCGTTAAATAACCGGATTGATACAAGAGCACCTCGAAATTGATCCGTTCAATATCAAACGCACCGAGCTGTTCTTCATCTACACTAACATTCTCCAACCGCGGTACGTAATAATTTTTTTCTTGTATCAATTTGATAAGGAAACTCGGACTGCCCGATTCAAACCAATAATTTTTATATGAATGTCCGGTCGCACAAAAGTTAAGAATATCAAACGGATTGTATACGTTATCCTTTAAAAAATTATAGCCGTCATACCAACGTTTTACCTTTTCCATATCAACACATTCCATATACGGCTGAAAGCTCGTTTCAAGATCCACTTGCGTGTATCCGCAAATATTCCCGTATTGAGGATACAGCGATATATCGATAATATTATTCAGTCCGGAAAAAATGCTCACCTTTGAAAATTTGCTCACTCCGGTAAGGAACGCAAACTTGACATATTCGTCGTTGTATTTGATATGTTCATACAATCCTTTCAGCGTATCCCGTGCATAATTCCGCATTTCAGAGTCGGTAATATTGTCCAATATCGGCTTATCGTATTCATCTATTAAAATAACTACACGCTTGTTGTATTTTGTAGCAGCATTTTTAATAAGGGCTGCAAAACGCTCAGTAGAAGAAAGCTGTTCGTTTCTTTCACACTGTAAATCTTCCTCGTTATTACGCATATTTCGATTAATAACATCATGAAGGCTTTCTTTTGTAGACATTACACCTGAAAATACAATCCTAATAACAGGAAAAAATTCAAAATCATATTTATCGTAAATGTATAAGCCTTTGAAGAGTTCTTTCTTTCCTTCAAAAATCGATTGTAGGGTTGTGAGAAAAAGGCTTTTGCCGAATCGTCGAGGACGGGATAAAAAGACATATTGATATGAACAAATAATTTCGTACGCTTCTCTTGTTTTATCAATATACAGATAATCATCCTCTATAATTTTGGAAAAGGTATGTATTCCAATCGGCAGTTTTTTCATGTTTTAAGTATCCTCACTAACTATATCATATTACTAAAATATCTACAGATAAAGCAAATATCAATTTGCTAGAGGCGTAGCATTTCCGGTATTATATGGGCACTTCTAAAACTTGATTTTTATTTGTGCGGGGCATATCACTTGTTTGATCTTACCTCCCGCTATAGTTCTTTTCGATCCACTTTCGGTATTCGCCGGAACGGACATTTTCTATCCAAGCATTATTTTGCAAATACCAGTCAACAGTATGAGCAAGTCCTGTTTCAAAATCAAACATACGCACCCAGCCCAGCTCCGTTTTAAGCTTTGTACAATCGATAGCATAGCGCCGGTCATGCCCGAGCCGATCGGTTACGTGGGTTATGAGAGCCGTAATTTTTTCTTTATTTAGTCCTGTTTTTTGAGAAACAATATCGATGAGCTTATGTAACAGCTTGATATTTTCCCATTCATTTTCACCGCCGATATTGTAGGTTTCCCCTCCTCTACCCTTTTGCATAATGAGCTGCACTGCGCGGTTATGGTCTTCAACATGAATCCAGTCACGTATCTGCATACCGTCGCCATATACCGGCAGCGGTTTACCTTCCAGCATATTCAAAATCATCAACGGAATAAGCTTTTCCGGAAACTGGAACGGGCCGTAATTGTTTGAACAATTAGACACGGTGATAGGCAGTCCGTATGTATGGAAATACGCCTTTACCAAATGATCACTTGACGCCTTGCTTGCGGAATAAGGAGAGCGGGGATCATACGGTGTAGTTTCTTGAAAATAGCCTTCTACACCAAGAGAGCCGTATACTTCATCAGTACTGATATGGTGAAACAGCACATCATCCCGCATAGAACCATCGCTCTTTTGCCATGCTTTTTTTGCTGCTTCCAATAACGTAAAAGTGCCAAGTATGTTTGTCTGTAAAAAAACTTCCGGACCCAAAATAGAACGGTCTACATGGCTTTCCGCCGCAAAATGTACTACGGTATCAATGTCATATTTTTCAAAAATATTTCCGACAAGCTCTTTATCGCAAATATTACCGTGAATAAAAATATACCGTGTATCAGCAGCGCTCCCGCCGAATTCAGCTTCTATATCGGAAAGACTTGCCGCGTTACCGGCATAAGTTAGCGTATCAAGATTGATAATGCGTCCTGTAAATGTGGAATCTTTTTTTAATAAGGTACGGATAAAATTTGACCCGATAAACCCGGCACCGCCTGTAATAAGAATATTGTTAAAACTGCGCATTTAGGGTAACTCCTTTAAGATATGATGAAAGGCTTTCATTCCATTGCGGAATAGAAAGAGAAAATGTTTCTTTTATTTTTTGCTTATTGAGCAATGAAAAAGACGGACGATGAGCTTTTTGCGGAAATTCACTGCTGGTACACGGTTCAACCGAGCAATCTTTTTTGATAAGCCCCATCCTTTTTCCCTGCCGATAAATTTCACAGGCAAAATCGTACCAAGTTATATTTCCTTCATTTGAATAATGATAAACGCCATACCGGTGATTATCAAACTGAATAATCCGTAATACAGCCTTTGCCAAATCGACTGCATAGGTAGGGGAGCCTCTTTGATCATTTACCACTTTAAGGCTATCTTTCTCATTCATCAAACGAAGCATGGTAGAAACAAAATTAGCACCATTCCTTCCGTATAGCCAAGCAGTACGGATGATATAGTGTTCAGGCAATAGACCTACAATATTTTGTTCTCCTTGCAATTTTGTACAACCGTATACACTCTGCGGATTCGCGCTGTCGGTTTCGATATAAGGGACAGAGGAAGTTCCATCGAACACATAATCCGTAGAAAAATGAATAAGCCGAGCTCCATATTTCTTTGCAGCCGTGCAAATATTGATAAGTGCATCCGCATTCAGTTTTTGAGCCACTGCATGGTCATCTTCTGCCTTATCTACTGCCGTATATGCAGCACAATTAATAATCCACTGCAAAGAAGCGGAAGAAAAGTTTTGCTGTACAAACGCTTCCACAGCAACCTTATCGGTAATATCAACTTCTCTATCCGAACCGATCCATTGTATATTATGTTGGTTAAGTTGTGCTGCAATTTCACTTGCAAGCATTCCCTTAGAACCTATAAGCCAAACCATCAACAACCTCGTTCAACTAGTTTATACCAAAAGCAGGATACTTTGTATCCTTTTCGGAGAATATATACGGAACATCTAACTTCGGCCAGTCAATACCGATTGCAGGATCGTTCCACATAATGCCGCCTTCATCCTCAGGGTGATAAAAGTCCGTACATTTATATGCAAAGACAGCTTCGTCACTTAACACAAGAAATCCATGCGCAAATCCGGGAGAAATAAAAAACTGATTTTGCCGTTCGGCAGAGAGGATAACTCCATACCACTTCCCATAAGTAGCAGAGTCCTTTCGAATGTCAACAGCGACATCGAATACTTCTCCGCTTAACACCCGTACTAATTTTCCCTGCGGATAGTTCTTTTGAAAATGTAATCCCCGCAGCACTCCTTTAGAAGATTTTGACTGGTTATCCTGTACAAAATTATAAGCAATTCCGGCAGCAGCAAAATCGCGTTGTGACCAACTTTCAAAAAAATAGCCGCGGTTATCAGAAAAAACTTTCGGCTGAATTTCGTAAAGTCCGGCAATAGGACATTGTACAATGGTAAAAGGCATCAATAATTCTCCTGTGTAATTTTTTAATAATATTTCTGCCGTATAAGACTATTATAGCACATCCTTCAAATCTGAAATTTCAATATAGTTAAAGCCGCTTATATTTCTTTTTTCTTTATCAAAATTAATACCTACCGCATAAATCTTTTTACCTTGCTTTTGGTATTTTTCATAGTATTTTTTGTCCATTATTTGTGCGATACCGTTTCCGGTTCCTATTTTAAATTCAATAATATAGACATTGTGTTCCACCTCGATACTCATATCAATACGCCCCTGATTGGTACAGTCTTCTGCAACAAATGGCATATTCAAGCTATAAAGATAGGTATATATCACACTTGCACAAAAGCCTTCATACTGCGCAATATAGTTATTTGAATAATTATGATAGGGAATATTTGCAAAAACACGTGTCAGATGATTTTTAAAGGTCTCCAAGTCTGCGTGTTCCAATGCAAAATAAAGATTATCCTGCATTTTTGTTTTTTCAATGATCGATGGAGTTACCGTATTCAGTATTGCTTCGTTTAAAGATTTTTGGACTTCAAAATTGGGAATCCGTAGCTGATAATACAGCCCGTCTCTTACCGTTACGGCTTCTTTTATTGTAAGATACCCTGCTTGATACAGCAATACCGGCAACTCAATATTATCTATATCAAAAGATTGCAGAATTTCCTCTCCAACCTTTATATTCTGTAAATCCGGCGGAAAAAAACGTTTCTCTTTTATAAGATTGATAAGAAAACTCGAAGTACCGGATTCAAACCAATAATTTTTATATAAGTGTCCATTTGCGCAGAAGTTAAGAATATCAAATGGATTGTATACATTATCCTTTAAGAAATTATAGCCGTCATACCAGCGCTTCACTTTTTCCATGTCAACGCCTTCCAGATACGGCTGAAAGCTCGTTTCAATATCCGCTTGCGTGTATCCGCAAATATTTCCGTATTGAGGATACAGCGATATATCGACAAGATTATTCAGCCCGGAAAAAATGCTCACCTTTGAAAATTTACTCACCCCCGTAAGAAACGCAAACCGTACATATTCATCGTTGTATTTGATATGCTCATACAGCCCCTTTAGCATATTTCTTGCATAATTGCGCATTGCCGGATCCGTAATATTGTCCAGTATCGGCTTATCATATTCATCTATTAAAATAACGACGCGCTTGTTGTACTTTTTATAGGTTCTTTTGATAAGCGAATCAAACTGAGAAGAAAGCGATAGGTCTTTAGCAAGTGTTACACCAAGGCATTCGGCATTCCACCGCAGGGCTGATTGTATTTCACTTTGAAAATTAACTTCCGGCATAAAATTACCGCCCCAATGAATCCTAATCACGGGGTACGGCTCAAAATCATATTTATCGTAAATATATAAGCCCTTAAAAAGCTCCTTCTTCCCTTCAAAAATTGCATGTAGGGTTGTTAAAAAAAGGCTTTTGCCGAACCGGCGCGGGCGCGATAAAAACACATATTGATATGAACAAATGATTTCATACGCTTCTTTTGTTTTATCAACATACAGATAATCATCTTCCATAATCTTGGAAAATGAGTGTATTCCTATTGGGAGCTTTTGCATGTCTTTAGTATCTCCTTATAACGAGGTTCTATAATTTTTTAATTTCAGCATCCAACCACTCTATCCGCTTTTTGAGAAATTCTAGATCGCATGCTAGTTCCGCATCATAAGTACCAAGCGGAATTCCCCCAACACTTATTCTATTAGTCAGTAATTGCCTGCAATGAAGCTGTAACGGAAGGATTATCCGTATGAATATATGAAATATTTGAAGTTATATTTTCTCTTACAGCAAAAATAAATTCATCTGCCCACGAAGGTGCTAAAACCTTCACATTGTCAAAATCTAAAATTAATTCATTCTCCCGTTCAAAAGTATTGAAAATATAAGCAGAAGCTCCTAAAAAAGCCTCTCTGCCCGCCGGGCGAGAAATCAGCACTTCCCCAAAACTACTCATTTGAAGTATCATAACTACCACCTTTCTACTAAAATGAAATCAAAGCCATACAACCTTGATAACTTATATCTGAATAGTTAAACTGCACATCAGAAGCATCTGCATAGCAAATCGCATTTCCCGAATGATAATACAAATCCCATGATTTTTCTTGAATATTTTTTAAAACAAATTTTAACCCGTTACCACGATTTTCCGGCATACGTCCGGAAATTTTTTCTCTAAAAGCAATTTGTATTGCCTCAACATCTGATCTTAATCCAGGCAGCACAGTTTGCAATGTCTTGAATAAGCCTTGCCCAAAATCAGCCAATAAAACATACGATTCACAAAACCGTGAATTGAAATATACACCACGAATATATGAAGCACCTGCATTAACGTTATGATCAAAGGAGTTATTTCCAATTTCCCCAATTATTGCAGATTCTAGAAACTTTTGAGTTTCTGCAGCATATAGTTCTAATCGTGCGGAAAAAACATCCCGTGTTTTTGAAAAATAATCAGGATTCTTTCCATTAAACTGTAACTCGGAAAAAGCTGATTCAATACAATTAGTTTTAATCATCGAACAACAACCCTTGATCTATTATGATAATCATTTTTAAACAGTATAACCATACACGACAGGTATTTATTAATAATTCTCCGCAATATACTGTAGGTATTGTCCGTACTCGGTTTTATATCCTTCAGCAAGTTTCAATAGTTGTTCTTTTGTAATCCATCGTTTTAAGTATGCGATTTCTTCAATACACGACACATACATACCCTGACGTTTTTGAATGGTTGCAATAAAATTGGATGCCTCCAATAACCCGTCATAGCTACCGGTATCGAGCCATGCCATTCCCCGCCCCAGTTTTTCAACTTTCAATTTTCCGGCAGCAAGGTAGGCATTATTCACGGATGTAATTTCAATTTCACCGCGAGCCGAAGGCTGTACATTTTTTGCAATCTGCACAACGTTATTATCATAAAAATACAATCCAGGCACCGCATAGTGCGATTTAGGGTGCTGCGGTTTTTCTTCTATTGAAATTGCCTTGCCGTCTTGATCAAACTCCACTACACCATAGGCAGTAGGATCTTTTACATAATAGCCGAAAATAACAGCACCATTATTCTGCTCTATTGTATGCACTCCCTCGGCTAAAGTTCCAGAAAAGCCGCGACCATAAAAGATGTTGTCCCCAAGTACCAATGCACATGAATCATCACCAATAAATTTCTCACCGACAATAAAAGCATCAGCAAGACCGCGCGGTTGATCCTGCACGGCATATTCAAAACGCATACCAAACCAATCACCGGTTCCAAATAGTTCCTTAAAGAGAGCAATATCCCGCGGCGTAGAAATGATAAGAACCTCGCGGATTCCTGCAAGCATCAATACAGATAACGGATAGTAAATCATCGGTTTATCGTAAAGCGGCAATATTTGTTTTGAAACAGCCCGCGTAAGCGGATATAAACGAGTACCGGAACCACCGGCAAGGATAATTGATTTCATGTATTGCTCCTTTAAAGTTTAAACTTACGGTCCATTAACAACCATACTATTCAATATAAAAATTATACCCTTGAATTTTATCAATAAATTCGTATTTAAGCGTATTATATAAACCATCTTTCAATGAAACCGGAGATTTAAAGCCGATTTTTGAATATTAATTAAATCAAGGGGACAAATTTTTTTATCCTAGATAGAGCTGATAGCTAATTTCTTTTCGGTTATTTTGGCAAGAAGATCAAAACAAAGCCCCAAAAATAGCCTAACCAATACGACCAATGAAAAATTTTATGATGCGGCTTCCCAAGTATACTTCCTTAGTAAGCAAGTTACCCATATCGGAGCTCAACCATGCACGATACTTTCCCTCTGCCAACCAGTTTGTTTCTCCGTAATCATTACAATAATTTATCTTCCCATTTTTTACTACCCCAATAAGATATTCTACATCACATGATACCACCAGAATATCCGAATAAACAAAACAATTTTATGTTTCCATCTCAGCAACAAGCATCCGATTAACTTCACTCCCGTCGATCACATGATCACTAGTAACCGAAAGAATAAGTACATCCAGTAATCCTTTCCGGCAGTATAATATTTGCACATATTTAGAAGAAGAGCTGTTGTATGCCGCGATACTGATTCAGCAATAAAAAGCAGGTTTTAAAAAAATTTACCGTATATCGGTATCCAAACTTTCTGTAAAATCAGCACACTGTTTAATAGCTTCAGACAATATTAATGCACGCGTAATCAACTAGTATAGAACATTCATCTTGAGCATCTTTTGGTTCCACACAAGTAAGCATTGCAGCACATTGTAAGGATTGTTGAAAAATGACAAACTGTTTTTTAAACACTCCAATTATTTAGGAAAACTAGGTTTCAATGCCGACCCTAAACGCTCACCAAATCCGCCGACAAGTATAACAATTGATAACATAACCAAAGCACTCTGTAAATCGATTCTATCGATTATTTCAAATACATAGATTCTGAATATAACTCAATAAACTATATTGCGGAGTAATAATATAACATTCTTTACATCCGGCGACCTTCCCCGCTTCAATATCATTACTACTATCTCCAATCATTATAGATTGTGATAAATCAATATTAAAGTCTTCAGCAGCTTTGAACAATAGCCCAGGCCTAGGTTTTCTACAATCACAAATACATTTGTACTCCGGTCTTTCGCCATCAAACCCCGTATCAGGATGATGCGGACAAAAATATAAACCGTCAATAAAAGCACCGTTTTTCCCCAAATCAGCTTCCATTTTATTATGAATTATTTGCAACTCGTCAAATGAACAATCCCCACGAGCAATTACAGACTGATTCGTAATAACGATTACAAGATAATTACTATGGTTGATTTGCTTAATAGCCTCAGCAGCACCAGGGATAAGTTCAAATTGCTCCGGCTTCGTAATAAAGCCATTAATTTTATTAATCGTCCCATCTCTATCCAGAAATATTGCTTTTTGTTTTACTGATAAATTTCGAGCATATAGCTTGCCATTTATTATATCACGCTCAGTTTCATAATAGCGCTCAGGAGTTCCCATATCTTTAATATATTCCGTGGTATCATATGCATATAGTCTAGCACTTTCAATATTAGGCTTTAGCACATCACGATCCAAATCAATTTTATCCGGTAGAAAACCATTCTTAGAAACAAGCATATACTTTGCGTGTTCCAATAGTTTGGGAGAAATAATTTGAATACCAGCATTAACGCGATTTTTATAATAAAATCTTTCATCTTCTTTGTTAAGCCAGTGAATAACTCTGTGGGAGTCAAAGGGAAGATCGCCTAATTTACTGGGTGGAACCATTTCAGTAACTAAAAGGGAGCTATCATAGGGATGCGAATTTGGATGAGACATCAAACTTGCCAACGCCGCATGCTGCTTATGAAATGCTATAAAACGGGAGAAATCAATATCAAAAATAATATCCCCACATAAAAGAAGAAAATCCTTACTTAATTCCGGCATCTTAAACAAAGCGCCTGCCGTTCCCAGAGGATCAGTTTCAACAAAATAAGAAAGCTTCACCCCCAACTGAGAGCCATTTCCAAAACAATTTTTAATTACCTCGCCGAGATGTCCTATAACAAGAGTTATATCGATAAGACCTGAAGAGCGTAAATTTTCTATTTGATATTGTAAAATAGGCTTACCGCATATCGGTATCATCGGTTTTGGAATATCATTCCTAACCGATGCAATACGGGTACCTTTCCCACCTGCCATTATTATTGTTTTCATAGTTACTCTGGAAAAAAATAATCTTCAATCTGCAAGCACAAGGCATGATAGACAGGTAAATGTAATTCCTGAATTTTATACGTTTCAGTTTCAGGCACTATAATTGATACATCTGCTATGGCTCTCAATTTTCCACCATCTCGTCCAGTCAAAACAATGGTTTTCAAACCTTTTGCTTTTGCTGTTACCATAGCATAAATTATATCTTTTGAGTTGCCGCTTGTTGAAATACCAAGAAAAACATCATTAGGCAGTCCTAAGCCGTTCACTTGCTGTGCAAACATGACGTTACCATCGACATCGTTCAAGCTCGCCGTCATGAGAGCACTGTTATTCGTCAAGGCAATAGCCGGAAGCGAGCCCTGCAATTTATCAGCAAGATATAGTCCTGTCGCCTGATCAATATCCATTAACCGATCAAGGAAAGATTGTTCCGGTATTCGTTTTTTGATGAACCCTTTAAGAAGCTCACCTGTGATATGATCGCTATCGGCAGCACTGCCTCCATTACCAGCAATCAGCAATTTACCGCCAACTTCATAAGACGATATTATTAAATCGCAGGCATCCTTCATACTTTCTTCACAAATTGTCAAATTTTGGTATCGCTTAATACATTGAGAAATAAAATCCATACATATACCTCATTAAAAATCTTTATCATATTGTTCAGATTGATAAAATATTACTTTTGTTCCTTCATTTTCAAATCTAAACGGTACATACAGCTGACCTGAAAGAGCTTCCTTTACGGCATCTTGCTTATCTAAAGGCACATAAAACAACAAAAATCCGCCACCACCAGCCCCTAATAGCTTGCCACCAATAGCCCCCGCTTTTATTGCTTTATTATATTGTTCATCAATAAAATTTGTACTAATAACAGTAGAAATACTTTTTTTTAAATGCCACGCATAATCCAACAGCTTACCAAAATTATCAATGGATATATTCTTATCTATAAGAATTCTTTCAGCATCATCAACTAAGGACTTCATTTCTAAAAGTTGTTTTGTTTTATCTTTCAGTACGATTTGAGTACTTTCCTGTATATCGGCAGAAAATCGAGAAAATCCTGTAAAGAAAAGCATTAAATGGTCATTTAATGCTTGCTTACGCTCAGCTGAAATAATAACAGGATTAACAGAATAACCATCCTTAGAAAAATTGATACGATTCAATCCTCCAAAACTTGCGGCAATTTGATCTTGCACTCCACCAGCCTCATTACAAAGGACTCTTTCAAGATAGATAGCATCATCAGCAAGACGACGTTTATCCGCATATTTACCTTTCAACGAATAAAAGGCACTTAGTAGTCCAACTGCAAAAGAAGAACTTGTGCCTAAACCGCTTCTAGCAGGAAGATCACTTTCATACGTTAGACGAATTTCATGCATATCAAGCCATTTCATTGCATTGCGTATTGCAGGATGCTGTATCTCATCCACACTAGTCACATATTCTGTTTTTGAATATGTAAGATGTGTAGAATATTCAAAAAAGCGAGGTAAATGTCGAACAGTTACATAACAATATTTATCAAACGTTGTTGAAAGAACAGCCCCCCCATATTCATCATAAAAACCTGAGAAATCTGTCCCACCTCCAAAAAAAGACATACGGAATGGAGTTTGTGTTATGATCATTTTATCGTCTCCCGATACTTATATAATTTCATATCCCTGTAGATGGATATTCCAATAATAATTCATTTTCACAATATCCATAGCCTTATCAGCAAAGTCATTCCTCATCTTAGGATTACTCATCAAATCAACAACTCGCTGTGCAAAAATATCTGGATCATCCTCAATGAAGCAATTAACTTTATTGATTAATTCAGGAACGCCTCCAGATATTAACGAGGAAAGCACTACAGGAACGTGCGCTGCCATAGAAATTAAAACCTTATTTTGAATTCCTGATGCTACTCGAATAGGAGCGACACTCACAACAGCATCTTGTATATACTTTGTAACATTCTCCACATACCCGGTAACTTTTATATTCGTATTTTGTAAGTTAAAGATAGCTCTCGAAGGGTCTGCACCTACTATATGCAATATTGCACTTGAGTTTTTTAATAAAATTTTAGGAAAAATTCTATTTATAAAATATATGCAAGCATCTATATTCTGTAATGTTCTCATATTGCCAACAAAGACAATCTTATTTGTATCCACTCTATCAGCAATCATCACTTCTCTAATACCATTGTTATGGCAACAAACGCTAGGAATATTACAATATCGGTTCTTATCTTTTTCCGAAACCAAAACAACTTTTGGATAGGTATGTACAACATAATCCTCATACCTTTTCATTGGTAGTCGTTCAAGCTTGTATATCAGTTTCTTCATTAAAGATCTATTTGCCGCTTTCGACAGACTATATGTATCTGACAAAATATCAGTCATCTGTACAATAACATTTTCACGGATTCCAAGCGCTTCAAAATGTGGAAGCATCCGCAGTAAATGACATACATACAAATCCGGACAATATTTTTCATTAACCAAAGACAGTGCTTGTTGCATTTTCTTTGAGAAATAATAACCACACTGAATAGGCTTCCGCAATAAGAAAAAAAACAATGAATAAAAAAAAGAAGAAAATTTATTTCTTTTTATAGCTATAATCTTATCAATATTCTTATAGTGTCGTGAAATATAACAGACCTGCCCCTGTTCATAATACGACAACAGTATAACATCATAGCCAATGTCTTTAAAATACTGCATAATATCATTAATTAAAACAACATCACCTCCATTTTCAGGATATGGAAAACGAGGAGCAAGAACACAAACCTTCATATAAAACAATGCCTTATTAAACGTATAAACACATGATAATAAAGATATAACCGATACTGCAGTTTAAAAACAAGACTATTATTAGATGCGCCTTTGCTAGCCGTAGTCATATTACAGCTATGCATTCTATAACAATGCAGAACAGAATCATCAAAAAATAATTCACGTTTTATATAAGCAATAAGCCCTATCCAGATATCATGTAAAATCAACTTGTCAGGAAAAGGATAACAATATTCATAGAAAAAGTCTCTCCTAAAAGCCATAGTACATCCAAGAAAAGGAAATTTCAGAATACAAGGCAACCAATATTTTAGAGGATTATAATTATAAAATCGATCGACAACGGTATTACCATGCTCGTCAATAATCTTATAATTTGTTATAACACATTTACTATTCGCCAAGTCCTTTTTAACCTGCTCAAATTTTCCTTCCATCCATATATCATCTTGATCGGCTAAATATACATATTCCCCCCTTGATTGTACAATAGCATTTTCAAAATTCTTCGTAATTCGGTAAAACTTATTTTTTACATCAGTATTATATGAATATATTTTTATTCTACGATCATTAAAAGACCGTAAAATATCAATCGTCAAATCCGTACTACCGTTATCAGAAACAATAATTTCATCATCTAATGCAATTTGATTTAAAATTGAGACTACTTGCGGTCTTATGTATTTTTCACCATTGTATGTTGCTATACATATAGATATCATTAAGAATCCTCGTTGCAGCACAAATAATTAATTATATTTTTAGAAAAATTTATAATATTATAGCGTCCCCGTAAATTATCCCTTATCTTTTGAAGGGATAATTTAAATGATAACAAATCATTCTCTTTTCTATCAAACACATAATTTATGGTTTCAGCTAATGCAGTATAACTATCAGCAGGTGCATAATAAAAAACAGATTCCATCGTTGCCTCGGGCAAAGCTTCTGATCGTGATGAAACAACGGGACAACCGGCCATAGCCGCTTCAATAGGCGTTGCACCTAAACCTTCACGCAAAGAAGTTGTGATAAACATAGAGGCATTTCGATATAGCCATAGTAACTCACCGTCACTAACATAATCAAGCCTTACAATATTATCAGAGGGTTTGATGATAGGTTCACAAACCGATCTCCAATAATCAGTATTTTTTCCCACAATAACTAAGGCATATTTTTTCGTATTTAATTCTTTAAACGCCTTCAAAAGGGTAATGGTATTTTTAAAACGGTCAATAGTATTAACATATAAAAGAAAATCACAATTTTCTAACGCAGCTATAGGGATAGCAGCAACATCATTACCATCTGGAATACCATAGTAGATAACATCAATTCTAGGAAAAATCTTAAATGTACACTCTATATCTTTCTTAACGAATTCAGATATAGCTATTATTTTAAAAGAATTTTGAACAGCTCGATTAAAGAAAAACTTAAACACTGACAGAATAACCGGTTTTAAAAATAAAACTCTCCCTGCATAAACAGTAGTTATTTCTCGTATAGGTTTTAGATCATGTATAGTTATGATCTTTCTTTTATTAACTCTTAGTGAGTTATATATCCATGTAAAGGGCACATATACGCTATCACATTTAATACTATTAATTTGATATTTCCACATCAACGCGTCAACCATACTTTGAAGAAACGAAATGTTGATTAATCGTAAAGTCTTAAACCTAATAACATCAAAATCATGGCATTTATAGCGATTCTGAAAAAAATCAAAAAGTTCACATCGGACAAGTAAAATTATTTTTATATCGGGAATAAGTTCAGTATTAAGATTATCTAAAAAACGTAGTAAATAAATTGCGACACTCTTTCTCAGGGCTTCTTTATTATAGATATATGTTGTATCAACTAAAATTGTCTTCATTCCACACCACTATAATTAAAAATTCTATCACTGGCAGAGCTGATACCTGTCAAAATATTTTCATAATAATAACAGGGATCATCAACAGTAATCCATATACGTAAGGAACCATAAAAGAAAAGGGAAACATAAAAAAGAAACTTCGTAATATTATCCATACGACGGAAAAGCCTTGGGTAAAAAATCCAATATACAAATATAAAATAATTAGGAATACGTTCGATAACAATATACAACTCTGTAAAGAATAAAAAAACAGATATAAAAATAAAATAGCAATTTACTTCTACAATAAAATCATCGTTATCACCGTACAAAACATCGAGATGTTTATAAAAAAAACAGAAAGTAAAGAACCTTTCAATATATCCAATAGTAATACCAAAAGAGCGATTATACACGTCCGAGAACAAATAAGCTTTTGTCAACAATGTTAAAGAATTTTCTGGCAGCATATTAATTACTATATTTAAAATAACCTTAAGCCATTGTAATTGCAGCAAAAAAACAATATTTCCAAATAAAAATAATACTAACAATACTTTTGAGTTGCATTTTTTATGCAAAAAAAAATAAAGGGGAAGAAAAATAATAACAGACTTATGAAACAAATACCCCAAAAGACAACAAAACAAGAACTTAAAAAAATGTCTATTCTTTATATATTTTAATGATAAAATAAATATATATATAGCTTTGGTATTACGTAAAATAATTAGACTAAACGTATAACCTTGCAAGGGGAGAAATAAGCAAAAAAACAATACAACATATTGTTTTGCATAACGCCGTACAATTAAAATCAGTAAGAATATATCTATAAAAAAATTAAGGCACTGAAATGATATATAACTAAAGCCTAAATATCGACAAATACTTGCAAAATAGTTCCACCCCGCTTCATATACCTGATCTTGCTGTATTGTTTGTATATCCGTTATATTGAAACCTTGAGGTATCCTATCATAGAAGTACTTGTAATTGATCCAATCGTTTCCAATATAACCTCTAAAGCCAATAAATAAAATTAAAACAAAAAACATCAAAAAGAGTAAAAAAATCTTAACACTCTTATCATAATATGAGAATGTTTTATTGGGATATTCACTAACTGATAACAATATCAAAATATAAAAGACAAAAATATAAGGCAACTGAATCATCTCAACTTTCACACACCTATTAAGTAATAAATCCGCTAATAATTTAATCTATCAAACCAGTCCAACCGTATTTTTGTATATATGATAAACGTACGGATTTATCCAATCCAGTTTAATTAAAAAACTTAGCAAGCGAGCTTGCGTATTTAAATTTTTCTTAGCATATTTGATACTCGATATTTGAGCTTGAATTAAAGAAAACGAAGAAATATTAAAATGAGGGTTACTTTTATATGTCAAGTGAATAATCCGAGGACCATCGATAAGAATACGCTTCATATTATGCTTAGCTAATCCTAATTCCAGATCAGATTCCTCATAATATAAAAAGTATCTTTCATCAAAATAAGCATTTTCATCGTTACGTAAAAATAGATCAGCACCTGTAATATAGCCGACCTCTCCAATTCTAACATTTTGATCAATATGAGATCGTCTTTGAGTGACAAACTGATAAAACCAATTCAAACCACACAATTTCAATATAGAGTTACGAATATGGCATCTAAGTATATTAAGCTGCCATAAGCAAATATCTAGATATGTAGGCAATTTCCCTGCTGAATGAATAGGATTTCCAAATGCATCCTCTAATATGCCACCCAATGCCCCAATTTCAATCGAATTTTCACTGTTCTCCCAATAATCAAAAAATATTTTTACAGCATTATTCAGCAACACGGTATCGCTATTCAAATAAAAAATATATTTACCTCTTGCAATTTTAAGGCCACGATTATTTGCTGCCCCAAAACCGAGGTTTGCATTATTTTCTATCAGGGCAACCTGCGGAAAGTCGGTTTTTATCATTTCAATAGAACCATCTGTTGAGCCATTATCACTAACAATAACTTCAAAATTTATATTTTTTGTCTGTTGAAAGATTGAAATAAGACAATTCCTTGTTAATTCTTTGGTATTGTAATTCACAATTATTATTGAAACATCTATGCTATCGTTCATCAGGCACACCGCCTGATGTTTCTACTTTCTGGTTCTAGGGACTTGACTAAATAAAAGTTAACTAAATAATAGACTGCTGACTGCTGACTGCTGACTGCTGACTGCTGACTGCTGACTGCTGACTGC